>JGI24159J19872_10001719_pt1 | contig 24796 bp, 18 predicted proteins | sample Ectturendosymbi4_FD_19872 | JGI IMG/M metagenome (IMG submission 19872)
CACATTACAATTGCTATTTGGGGCCCCTTTGAAAGCATAGTAGGCCTACTTACACATTACAATTGCTATTTGGGCCTCTTTGAAAGTAAGGATTTTTACATCATAGTTACTGTTGGGGGCCATTTTGAAATCAAGGTATTTACACATTACAATTGCTATTGGGAGCCCCTGTGAAAGCAAGGTAGTTACACATTATAGTTACTGTTGGGGGCCTTTCAGAGTACATACATATTTCAGTTGCTGTTGGGGCCCCTTGGAAAGCAAAGTACCTGCACATTGCAATTTCTGTAGGGGGCTCTTTGAAAGCAAAATACTTGCTTATCATTTGGTTTGTAGCACATTACGTGAGTGAATAATGCGTCTTTCACCAAAAATAAGGAAAATTTATGCGCGTAATACCTCAAGGGGGGGGCCGGAGGCAAGTGCCTCGCTCGCCTCCCCTTAAACACACCACTGGTTACCATGACACCAGCTTGGGACACCAAAGGAGAGGAGTTTTCTGCGGGGACCCAATATTTTTAAACTATATCCAACAAATTTTTCCAGGAGGGGTGAAAAATTTTCTAGGCGGCTTCTCCCCTCTTGCGTCCCCTATAGCTACGAGCCGGCATGAGACTGGCTTGTTTGCATCGTAAAATGCAAGAGCAAATGCTCAATCCTTTTACCACTACTACTTCCTTACAAAGAGTGCCGGTATCGCCAGTGTAGTGGCATCTTGCAATAGTTTCAGAAGACAAAATCAAGACGCATAAGCTGTACTTTTGAATGAAACCCTGCAGACCGTCGTTTCTTGAACGACAACTGCTTTCATCTTCAGCAAAATACAATTTCAACAAAGTCAGCAGTTCAGTTGGAAGGTTCTGTTTGATTCGGCCCAGGCAACGATTTCATACAAACGAAGTTCATGTTGCGAGGCTGATCCATTGTTTTATGGTCACAAGCAACTTGCCCAAAACGTTTAATGCTCTGACGACTTTAATACAACGTCGAAGTTGTACAATCAGAGCCCCGCACTATTATAAACAAACAAATAAAAAAAACTAGGGTGAAAAGCTCATTCCACTACGTGATCACTCGTCGCACATACACACTATCAACATAAACTCAGTGCTGTTCGACTTCTCCACTGAAAGTGGAACACAGCGAAGGTAGCGATTACTTTCCCTTGACCATACCTTCATGAATGTGTGCTTTCACAATAACCAAAACCTGGCGACGCACGCGGTTGCGATGTGTTACGTGCGGGAGTCACCACGAACAAAAGAAACAGGAAAAACAAAACAATCAAAATCCATCACCCTTTACTGCAAGCGACATGGGCCTTGCTTGACTTCATGGTTTTATAACAAGAATTCGAACGCGTTGCAGATAACTTGTTTATTAATAAATGCGTACGCCACGACACAGAAGCACGTGCAATTTTATGCTATTGAATACGAAGGCATATCACACAGCTGGGATGGACAGCAGTTCGTGAATTATAGCTTTGCTTCAAATCACATTCACTGGAAATTTCGTGCGTTCAGCCAAGTTTTCTTGCAGCTCGCGCACTGTACGTGCGAGGCGAGAGTCATACACCTTACCGGCAGCGCTTTTCAGTAGCCAGGGTTTTAAGTCCAACAAACGGGAACGGCGGTCACGTCTTAGGAGGCATTTAAAGAACAGGATCAAAATGCGCCAATTATCACTGGTTGTCCAAACGGATGAACCACATCTTTGCAGAGGCTTGGCTCCCACACCTCGCATCCGACATTTGCTGCTTCAAGCACTCTGCTGGCTGGAACAAGATGAAACGGGCTCCGCTATTCCTCGGATCAGTACGTGTTTTAAGCGGATCATCGCGCGTTTCTGCTTCACACATTCGCTTGTGGATCACGCGGTCTGGCAATGTTGATTTTCGAACCTGGCCGCTCGTGATTCGTGAAGTGTTGTTATGCCAACGAGACATTGAAAGCAAGCAGCGCGAGGTGCGGGGTCGAACCCAAAGCAGGGCAGGCTTGATTGCACTTCGAGTCACTCCTGGCCGCAGGAGCCGATCCGCTTCGCACGTCTTGAGCTACAGCAGAAGAGGCACCAAAACTCCGCCAACACAGGATTAGCCGTTCAGCGAATTAACAAATCACACAAGATTGCTCGGTTTTAACGCAACCTGGCCGAATGTTCCAGAAACACAGCACCAACCCGAACAGCAACTACGAGAAAAAAGGTGGGGGACCAGTTGTACGGCCCCGCTGCGTACCATATCTACACAACGTCCGAAGTAACCTCAGCGAAAAAGGAGAGACGAGGTATAACGCACACAAGTACTGTACAGAAAGCATGCAGGAGAGAGTTGAATACTGACTGAGTGGGATGATGATCGTCAAGGCGCGGGCGAGCGCTTCGTGTTGCACGGCGTTCGAAGAAGGCAATGGAAAAAATACGAAGCATGCGCGCAGCTCAGTGACCTCACAGCGGAGAGAAGTAGTTCTTGCCGACACTGCGCAACGAACTACATCATGAAAAAGCGTTTATCGGAGTAAGCTTGTTCCTTCAGCAAATGTCTTTGCAAGACGTCACGGTGGTTTTTTGAGCCGTCTTGATCGATTTAAGCTTCGTGCGTAAACGCGGTAACGATCAATGCTTGCCGTGACCTGCCAAGCTTCTCCCGTTTTTAAGCTTCATTCATTCGTTCTGACCGACATTCGCTTCGACAACAAGAAAAAGAGCAATGCATTTCAAAGTGCCCAGTTTTCCCATAAAAATAGGACTTAAATCTTTCAAAAAAAAGAAGAAAAAGAACAGAAAAAATAATGAATCAAAACTTTCAACAGATGAAAAAACCGATTTAGGTTAAAACTGCAATCAAACAGAAGATAGTAAAGAAAACAGCACAAAAATGCCGACAAAAAAAACGACGGCAGCTTCCGATCACAAAAAAGTAACCATTTAATCCGGAAAAGTTTTCTTCACGGGTACAGTAACGCACGCGAGTCTATGTACACGCAGATAGTCGTCGCGCCAATCACGCCAGCTGCTGCTTCTCGAAAAACTTGTACGTCGGGTTCTCGTATCCGTTCTGCTGCATTTGCAGCAGCTGCTTTTCTTCTGGAGTCAGGTGATCGTCGACCTGTGGAAAAAGGAAAGACTCGTTGCGACGCGCTGGAAAATAAATTCCCGGATGTCGCAATGACGTCATTGGCGATTGCAGGAAAAGCAAACTTCCCGCTCACTCGACGCCAAACTGCGCACACCATCATCAGCGATTATTGAAAATGCGGGTTTGAGCTTTGGCGGACGAAGACCGCCTCGTCCAGGACCGAAACGGTGGGAAGCGACAGCGCGGAACGAGGCAATGCTGGAGAGCTTGGTCTGTTGTTGTGGATTCCACAACAATGTGGAAGTGGAAGAACTTAGCGAATTTGGCGCAAGCGCAAGAGGTAGGATGGGTGAATGCGCAGCGGGTCAATGAAAAAAATTACCGGTAGAAAGTTTGTCATGCGGTCGCCAGTGAAGATTGCTTCTTGTGAAGCTTTCGCTCCTGAAGTTATGAAGCAGCGCTCTATCTGCTAAAATCCAAGAGTATGATAAGGGCAATGGTGTTTTTTTCGGTCACAAGTGCGCAAAATCAGCCACGGCTGCGCACAGGCGTGTCTGCGACAGCAATGCCCGATCTCATCCTATACTTTCTTTTGTCAAGGTCGCAAAAAGTTTATCTTTTCAATGCGAGCAACACAAAACGCCGAAGCACGTGAGTCCTTCATTCCGCTTACCTCCATCGTAGTGAACCTGGGCTTTGCCCTTCGTCGGATCAGAGCCAAACGAGCGAAGGCCAGGATGCAGGCGAAACAGGCCAATCCCACGGCGAACCACTTCAGCCACGCAAGCTCGCTGTAGCCTCGGGTGCTCTGGTCATCGTCACCCTGTGGTAAGAAAACAATGTGTAGTTCACTTCCGTTGCTTAATTCGGTGACCTTGATCTGCAGGGTTTCGCAACAGGCGCATTACACCTGGATGTGACACGCCGCGGCAGCCTGACCGCTCCTTTACACTGCTTACATGAATTCACATCCGATCGCCTGCTTGTCAACTGAATAAATTTAAAGCAAAACTTCGAATGACTTCCAGCAGCAAACTTCACTTCCATCGCTTTTCCAGCTCGGATCCCTGTTTTAAAAATTCGTTTTGTTTTTGGAAACCAACATTTTTAGCGTTTTATATATTTCATACTAAGAGATATTATCCAGACCCCTCTTTTGTGCGAAAACTTTTTATAGAACTCCATTACAGATTCGTTCGGAACACAAGACATACACGAATACAAGACCCGAGTCAGCACGACAGAGGCAACGGTAAACTAAACCAGCAATTGCACGCGGCATGCAAGAACGGAGCATCTGCCTTGCGAAGGTATCACTCGCCGTTACGCTTCGTCTTACGACTTGTTTTGTGTATCTGCGTGAAATCCATGCACGCGTTGCAACTGANTTATGATGGCGTTTCCGTTNGTTTAAAATTTAACACCGAGAAGTTGTTATTCAACTCCATCACTTTTCCGTAAATGTATGATGATTAGCGTGTCTTTCAGCGGACAGAAGCAAGTTTGCTTCATGCACAGGTTCAATTCGGACGTCACACGATTATTTAAAAAAAAAGACTCTTTAAGGTTCGACAAGTCTCGCCCCGATCTTACCCTGGAATTCGTGGCTTCTTCGTGCGTGGTATGCTTGGCCTGGAGTGCATGTCAATGTCATTTTCATACCCGCATATTGGTCAACCAGCTGCAGATAAGGCATGATGCCCGTTCTACTGTGAAACTTTGGTCGACCAAGTTTTCATCTCGTGTTTAACGACCGAGGCGACGAACCCTCCCCCCCTTACTTCGGATTCTCCACCACGACCGCCCCCAACTGCAGGCTGGTTCGAGTGAGCACGTGGTGCGTGACGTTTCACTGCACATTATGAGAACGTGAATGGCGCGGCGTGAATGAAGCCCAGCGCTTCCGTTGGGCGCCATTTCTGTGAATAGCAAGTTCAAAACAAACATCAGGAACCCGACATGACGAAGAGCGCGGGGCGTAGACCTTGTGCGCGTGCGCAAGGTCCTTTAGATCGACGTGACTGCTGATAATACTTAACGAGACTGAAGCAGCGAGTGACCGAAAATATTCCCGGTTTCGATGGACTTTTTCATTCACTTGGCAGTGCGCACACACCGTAGTGACGTCAGAGGCGAACGCAAACATGTGCGACGTTTCCGTTCTTTCCAAATGCAGGGAATTTTGTCTTTCAAAGCCTCGAGTGGATCGTTACTTGGCACGTACCTGCCGATTTACGATAGCGCGTCATAAAACGAACTACGTTACGGATAAATGGGCGCTCGCGTCCTGAAACGAGGCTGGTAGGAATGTGTGTCGAAACATTTCAGTTTTTTCACCATGTCACCGCGCCCCTCATGGTTGTTGCTCAACCTTTTTCACTGCAGTATTAAGTTAGGCAAATTTTGGAAAATCCCTTTGAGGTGAACACCTTGTGTGTAGCTGCATGAGAAAAGTTCCCAAGAAATACTTTTAACTGATCCAACCACGGGCATGCTTGAAATCAAAAACTTAAAAAATCGCGAACATGCACCCCTCCAAAAAAAAACAACAAATGCAAGCTGCAAGCATAATGCAAAAAACAACAAATGCAAGCATCCATTTCAGTTTAACAGCTGGACGGTATAACGGGAGGCGAGCAATTCACTGGGACCTGAATCGTGGTTTAAACTTTAAATATTATCAAACATAACCACAGCACCCTTGTCCGCTTGTTTACGAGCATTGTACAGCGGTGTTCGACAACAGGGCGTGTCGAAGGCGCTGCTGCCACTTCAGGTCTGTTTGATCGAGTGCACGCGTACGGGGAAAACAAACCGACGGCAGCAGATAATAATATAATTGATCGAGCGTTGTCTTGGAGCGACCGATCCCGAAACTCGCAACGCAATCGATCAATTTTGTCGCTCGACGACATTGATCAAGCGACGAGTCAAGTTGCAGCCAAGGTGAGCCGCGACTTGCTGCAACAACGGGCTTTGAGGGCGAAGGGAGAGACTGACCTTTACGCTGTTCGACTGAGGGACGGTTCGTCGCAGGCGTTCTAGCACAATGGTTCTTAACCTTTTCTCTACCACGTCTCCCTTAAGCGGTTGTCTTTTGTTTCAAGCCCCTTGACATTAAATAAGTTGTAAAAACGAATGCATTTATTGGTAAATGCATTGGTCAAACTTTCCATGTTGTAGAGCGCGTTAAAGGCTCGGNCCCCCCTGGGGAGGCGTTCCCCCCAATTAAAAAACATTGTTCTAGCATTTTTTCCACTTTTGCTTCAAGTGCGTGCAAGACGGAAGATTCTAACGGCGCTCATGAAGCAGAATACCCTTCTCCAGTTTTTGATCTTCACAAGGTGCTTTGCCCCTCCCATTATACGTTAGTTAAGCGCACCCGTCAGTAACACAGTGGATGCTGAACTTCCCACATCCGCGGGTAAGTTTGGAAATCAGGGACGGAGGTCACTTACGAAAAGAAAAGCTGTCTTCACTTTGTTCCCATTCATTGCTGGTTCATAATCGAGCACAGTCTCATCTTCAGTGCTTTCGTCATCATCGTCGTCAAAAAGATCGTCCAGATCGACCTCTTGGTCATCAGTGCTGTCAAGAAGATCTTGGTCGTATTCTTCATCATCATCATCATCATCATCATCAGCGTTGTCGTAGTCTTCTTCAGCAATTAACTGCAGCAGAAAGATGCTTGTAGTTTCAACATTACCTGCTGGCGAGGCAGCCGGAGAAATGAATGGAAGCGTTGCCGACGTGAGGAACGAGCGTGACGCTGCAGTTTGGAGCGGAAGCGGCAAACGGTTGCCAAGTTAAGTACAAAGAACAATCGAAGACAGTGTGGTCAAAACAACGTTCAACAAATCCAATTCAAACTGTCAGCCCGGTTTGTTCATGTTTACGTTGCGCTGGACAGTGACTTTATTGCAAAATGCGGAACAGTCATTCGCCGAACGAATGAAAGTTCGAAAGATTTCGTTTGGAGCCGAGATCGACTTTTCGAAAATTATGCGAACAATGTCTCTGTCGTCGTGAAACAGGAAACGGCGCTCGTCGACTTTCTTAGTTCTCACCTCATCGTCAGCATCAGGCGGCGAAGGCTCTTTACCTGCGGGAAGAGGATGTGTTAGATAAACGCGAACAAGAAACATGGCAATTACTGAGTTAGCTAACAAGCGTTTCCGCGTCCACTCTGAGCTTACAGTGGGCCAGTGCGCAAAGACTTCAACAATCAATTCCAACACGTGAGGTGAGAACTGACACCCCAGCCACCGAACTATGCGACACAGGAGCAGTTTGGTGCGCCAGAAAATTGAGTATGTACGAGGTGCCTTCTACGGATGCATTTACGGTTTCAACTTGTATATCCTTTTTTACCCATCAGGGGATAACAGCCAAATGGAGGCCTAGATACTTACATAGATAGATACTTACGTTTGAGTAAAAGTTCAAAACAGGTCACATTTTGTGCCGATAGAACGCACGGCTAATAGCTGGGAATTGTATATCATGCAATCAGAAGAACGATCACGCTGAATAATTTAGGTTGAGTTTAGCTCAAGTGCAACGGACTCTATCGGACGCGACACAACTAACTTGCAAGAGGAAAAAATGTTAACGATCAGGGATGGCATTGATTAAATGGGTGTCGATTGCTGTAGTGCGACCGCAGGGCAAAAAAAGTAAGTGCGTAGTGAATAACCCAACAGTTACAAATGGCCCGAGGCGGCTGTTTATCACATAACTAAGCAGAAATGTAAAATCTCAGTCACTCATTGCGCGTCCACCACATGTATTTCAACCAAACGTTAGTAGATAACACCGTGTAAGATCTGACGGAAAACGGTGAGGTTTTACAATGTACTTTCCTACCATTTTAGATGATTTTTCGGCACGCATTGAAAAAAATAGCACCTAAAAATGTACTAAGGAATCGCGTCACATCCGTGTTAATTCTGGTTATCACAAGAACCGTTACAATAAGGATTTTGAGGTAGCAGTATGACGTTAACTTAGGCGGAAACCACAAACGATAAGCGCGCCAGCATCAATATTGTCAGATTTGTCTGTAGGATAGGAATGTGATGGCACTTTGGACCTGAAATTTGTCCCATTCACAGTAATTTCAACGCCATACAGCAGGAATTTTCTGAAGTTCAATGCCATTATTTTTTATGCTCACACAACAGTATTAGACGTAGAGGTTCAGTGTCATGGCGTAGTGACGCGAAACCCCGAAAACAAGGCTGTTGGGCCAGTTTTTAGGTGACAACTGAAAAACCTTTACGAAATTTTCATTGGCCCCCCGACGTGGGGGCTTTGGGGTATCCTCAGCCACGGCTCTGTAAAGGCTAGACATTAGACATGATAAATGCACTTTCTTTTATTGGTTCGTGGGAATCCCATGGGATGGGACAGCCACAAACTGCCATGGGATGGGACAGAACAAAGTGTTCCGCTGACAAGCCTGGTTTTGCACAGCATAGCAACCTGTGGAATAGGCTATCGACGCCGTTTCGCTTTCAGAGGTTGAACAGCATCGTAAATATCCTTAGGAGTACAGCGCAAGACAGAAGCACGCTTACGTTGCTTGAGAACAACAGTATGACGTCAACCTCAAACCTGCTTTGCGGTCATTGGCCAGATTTTTTTTAAATGACCGAAAAAATTTCAGTCAATCGGGTCAAAAAATGTCCGAGAACGAAAGATGACAGAAAGTTTTTAGGCCATTTCGAACAAATGACCGAAGTGTCTCTGCGAAAAAAACAGCCGCATATGTCACATTTAACCGGAGCTACCTTAACGTCAGTGTTGCAACACGAAAACATTATTTTGAGTAAGGGAAGCCCCAGTTGGCCACTGCGCGTCACACACGCCACTTCAAGCAGCCATGCACGTAAGCCAATTATGTTAAATTGATTTACGACTTTACTTACGCACGGTTTCGCAAACATTATGTTGAGAATCTGTTTATCTTAAGAGATCCACCAGTGTTTTTAAAGGCGAGGGTTGCAAAAAAAACGAAGCGCTCATGGTTGAGGGGCTGCTGCGAAAGACGATTGAGCAAACAGCGTTGTTCGACCAGTGGATCTTTGCGCAAACAAAGACCGTTTCTTCTTTTGACAAAAGAACAATTTCACGAAACTGGACGCACTACATCAGCACATGCCCAACGCAGTTTCCGCAGATAGCACTGGCAACCAACGGAGGTCCGGCATTACCAAAGATCCCGTCTATGTTACCGCATTCCCCGAGCGCAGTTTCTCACCGTTGGTTTGTGCGGGCAAGCCGCCGTTATCGATTATCGGCAGTTCTTCGACATCCTCCGTTTCCGAATACTCCACTTCGAACGCAAACGACGGTAGCATTTTGTTCATGTAGTCATCTGAATGAAGAAACTTTTGTGACGATGAAACAAGAAAATACAACACATTTAAAGAAATCAACAGCAGTTTGTTTCAAATTTACGCGTTACTAGTATCTGGTGGCGAAAGCCTTAACTCCTGGATTGGTGCTTCCAGTCACTGTGTTCGTATAGATTGCTAACTGCGCCAGAAAAATCTTTTGGTGCCAAAGGCCACAAAAAACGTGACGTAGTTGACGATCTTCCGTTCATGGCCTTTCAAGTTGATGTGTACTCGAAGTCATTCTCGATTGAATTGCTCGGCAAAGTTGCAAACTTTTAACTTTTTACCTTCAATTTATCTCTTTGAAAACCTGAACAGGAACAATGGCGACCAACATTGACAATAAACGTCAGCCAAGTTCTCACCTATTTCGTCCTGGATTTCGCTGATTATGTCCTGGTGCTGCTCGAGGAGGTTGATTGTGTTGCCCACGCGATCCTACGCAAACCACACAACAGAAACCTTTACAGTCAGCGTGACAAAAGACGCTTGGCAAGTAACATGCTGGCAGAGGTTTAAAAGAAAGATAACGTTCGGTCAGGTTTGAACAGTTGAAACTACAGCATGTTGTTAAATACAAGTTTCAAGATTGCGATCTGTCTCTGTCTAAGATGATGGGGAAACCATCCCTAAAAACTCTGCTTCGAAACAAGTTGAAATCATTTCCAAGGTGATCAACCGGCATTTCCGACAAGGTTAAAGGGATTTTCTTTGAATGGGAAACACAATCCAACAAGGTTTAGTTCCTTCGCTCCAAAACAATACGACGTGCGTGGTATGGCGCTAAAAAGCGTATGACGACGAGGAGCAGAATCAACAAAATCTTTACGCCTTTGCCGAACTCAAAAACACCCACAACATTCAAGCCAGCGCCTGACGTCAGCAGGTGTTTAAGTTAATCAACATTATATGAAACCTGAACACAAAGATCCAGATGAACAAGTTGGTCCTTAGGTTGACTTCGGCTCATGCACGTTTGCAGGAAGTTAATTCTTAACAAGCATTAAATTCTCAGTGAACTTATTGCTTCTTAAAAGCTTTGAACCACTGCGATTCGTGCGACACTGTTACCACGAACACAATCAGGTGATTCACGAACTTCATCACAGTATAGCCCATGAATCTGGCAGTTAAATAAACAATAGGAAGGATCCGGCCACAGCAGTTAGTAATTAAAGTAACAATCCGTATATTTTAAACGTGCGCTGATATCTCTCGGTCCACAATTACGATGCAAACCTCTTTCCACCAACTGGGCGGTTCTACCAACAGCGCAATCTTCGCAAAGCTAGCTTCAGCAAAGTCGAATACAACTTGACACTTGCCATGTTTATGCTGTAAAGTTTTTCAATGTATTTTCCAGACTTGTACGAGCTATTAACAACGCAAGTTTCTCTGCTTGCGTGTGACAAAAAAAGCGTTGATAGGTTTCTCATTATTGTCAGCAAAGCCAGTTTCGCCAGGTCTTCGCCAGACGCGGTCAGGTTGGTTCTAAATGAGTCCAGATGCGTAACACTGTACGCCGACGCATAGAAACGAACTCGGCGGCAGTGCGTCAAAGACCTGTGGTTAGCACTAAATCCGACTTGCGAGTCAGCTGAGCGACTAACAACAGCGCAGCTGATTCGGTAATCAAGCCCAGCAGCTACACATCATTGCGAAATCTGCTGCACCGCGCGATCGGAGACGATCAGTCAACGCAAGGACGGCTGTGCAACGTCATGAACAAATTGTTGCTCACAACACAGTGCCGTTCTCCTCACTGTGTAAAAAGCAACGAGTAGAATGAACCATAGCTATAACCAGCGGCTACAACAAAAATTCAAGATTATGTCGTCATCAATGCAAGGGCTTTGATTGTCAATACCAGCCATTTGTTCTCAAATATATCAGCCGCCCATTCTCATTTTATCAGTCATTCAATCTCGTTATATCAGCCATTCAATCTCAAGGCCTTCAACATTAGTCGTTCATTCTCATAAAAGAACGGCTGGGCAACGTCATCAATAAACGGTTCCCCGTTTCACAGCTACCTTCTCTTTAACGCAAATCGAAAAACAGAACGCAACTGCCACGTCAAGCAGGCAAACCTGATGATTTCCAACTGCGCCGACAGAAGTGCTACAATTAGTTTTATTGGACGCGTACCTGGATGCCTTGAAGTCTGCTCTGCAGTCTGTCGGTGTTAGCAGAGTGGTCGCTCAGATGGTCCTTGGCGTAGTCGTGATCGCGCTTCTCACTTTGCAGGTAGCTCTTCCAAGTGTTGAGCACCCTGGTGGCCTGATGATAGATCGGCAACGTTCATTAACATTTTATCTCTACGGTGCAGCACCTCTTCCTGTTTCACTTTGGCATAAGCGCTATTTTTTCTGGCACGAAAGAACGTTTCGTTCAAATAACTAACGATTTAGCCAAACCTTAGGTAATACAACTGTATTAGTGTCTCATCGCTTTTGTCTTAGCGCAAGATGAAGATGACTGAAAACGCAGTAGTGCTGACACTGCATTTGGACAATTTTAAAGGCAGCTTCTTAGCCTCCCAAAATTAAGCTTTTTAATTCCTTTATTTCTTACCAAGGTCACTTTGGAACAACCAGATATCAGAAAGCTTTAAGTACATACAGACTTTAGGCTCGAAATGAACTGTGCGCAGCGCCAATTTCGCTGAAACTTCATGCCCACTCTAGGTAGGACAGGCGGTGTTATGCGATTTGTGAAGTTCGATAGCACTGGGCACCGAGCGAGAAGAGCTAAAACGCTCCGACAACGTCAAGAATTGTCGTTGAAGCACTTGCGCTTTATTACCACACGAACTTTGATCCCAGCCAAGCCCTGAGTGTTCTCAGCAACAAATATGTCGGATTGCGACCGCACGGGCTGACTGTGCGGTTTTCTAACCTATACAAGGCGACAGAGGAGGGTTGTTTCGCGTAAGCAAGCCTTCAGACGCCAGTCAACTGAGAGGGAACTTTCGATCGACTCAGTCGCGCTTCCGGTCACGGTCGGCTGAGCGCAGGCCTACAAAGGATAGTCACTTGATCGGGCCGCGAGCTTACAACCGTCGCGGGACGCAAGCATCTTTACGAAGCAAACAGCATTGGAGAATAGCAAGCAAACCGTTTCTGTTTTGTTTTTACCGACCATTTTCTACCGACCTGTTATTTACGTTAAACACACAGAGGAAACGCTACGGGAAGCTGGGGGCAGACACCGAATGAGTTCTTTTCCCCAACCAGTAATTTCCGCCGAAAACGAAGCCGCAACAGAACGCATTTATATTTCAACGGTTAATCCCCTTTGTGGGGATAAAACACACAACAAACAAATGCATTTAAAAACACTTGTGCTGGTCGGTATTCGGCTGTGAGGACTGGGACCATCACGACGCAAAGACGAGTGATGCTTACGTCGGGCGCTTCAGCATTTAACTCCTGCATGAAATTTTTGAGTGAACTTTGTCGGTCGCTGATCAGCATCGCGTCCATCCTGGCCTCGTGAGCGGATGTGAGTTGTTCCTTCTTCTGCTTGTGCTCTTGCATGAGGGCCGCCTTGGTTCGATTGAAGTCCTNAGCAAGCACGGTCTCAATCACAAGCAAGGAAAGTAAACATTGTCTATTTTCGCGCAATTTCGCAAAAGTTTGTTCCCGGTCGAAGCGCAGCCATCAAAGCAAGACAAGACGTTCGCGCGACGCAGAAATGAAAACAAATATTGCTGACGCGCGATTGGAATTTGGATTCAGTCTACGACTTGCACAGTCTTTTTTCGGTTTACGATTCGCACAATATCGAGCTTCTCAAAACAGTGTCCGCTAACTTGAAGTAGGATTCAGATTTTCGATGCACGGAGTTTGTGTCCATGGCAGACACGACGCGCCTGCTTAAATTCAGGTTGACGAAAATATGGTGAGAACAGCAAGAAATTATGCAAACAGCTTAATCACGTTAACTTGGTTTAAGCCTTTTGTGCAGTGTAAATCGGGAAAAAACTACTGAAGGATTCATGCGCTGCCTATTGATTCATGTCAATTTACGGCTAGTTCGAACCTCAATTTTCTCGTCGCGGGTTTTGAGGCGGCAGTCTCGCGTAAGAAACGCTAAACATCTTTGTTTTAAGCCCATTGACCACACTATTTCTCTGTCTCAATAGCACCAAGTTACTATCTAGATTTCAAGCTCTCTTTGACATTTTACACCACGGTGCAGAGCAAAAGTGAAGTTACGCAATTCCGAGCGATACAGAAGAGGGGTCCAAATAACAAATTTCAAAAACTGTTGATTCTCAATTCTCAACTCCTTTTGAAAACAAGCCATGGCAATGATAAATCCTGCAAAGATAACCGCCAACCAATCGACGTGTCGTACCTGCTCCAACTGCTCTCGTTTCTCAGCAGCAGTCGAAGGGTCGAGGTCAGCGTTCCGTATCAGCTTCAAGCTGGCGTCGTCCCATTGGCGTAATACCTGAAAGTCGCCGTCGACAATAAGATTTCAGCATTATGCACGACGTCGACACCAACCCATGCGCAAGGCAGACACTGCCGCAAAGCGCTTTCATGTGAGCGGCAAACAATCGAAGTAGAAAACATGGCCACTTCAGTGCAATTTGCCGGACGAGCGGATGAGGCTGCTTAACAGTCAACAAAAATCCGGAACAAAGAGCAAAGCGACACGAAATGACATCGCGCAGTCGTTTCAATCACGTTCGCAACGACTGGCGAAGGGAAGCAGAGCAAATGGACCGCCGATCGATCACTAGTGCGACGGAAATTCGCAGTGGACAGCGTCGTAAACAGTTATACGTCATAATGAAATTGCGTAAAGCCGACACCAAGCATGAAAACTATAAGTCAATTGTCATGCCTAGAGTAGGTATATCTACCAAAACGGAACGCTTTTGCGAGCCAAGTATGATAATGTTTGTTTTGAGACAGAGCGGCATAGCGGATTGAGGTGCATTTTCCGTTCACAGAGCGCGCACGGAACACATCAAACGATCCATTATGTCAACCATCACGATACCATGTTGACCAAGTACGTTCGATATTCTGCGTAAGCAGCAGGCATCAGACCCAGTGTCTGGTATTTTTCAGTCACTTTAAGTGAAAACGGTTCTTAATGTATTTTAAAGTAAATAGCGAAAATGACTGAAAACTATGGGTGGAAACGAAAACACAGCATTTTTAACAAAATGCGTTCTTCGTTTGCAACACTTTGATTATCTGTACATGGAATTTCAGAACAGAGTGCAAGTGCGCGTAACGCTTTTACCCTCGCCAGCTTCATCTGGTGATCGCTTAGCTCGGCCTGGATGGAGTCCAGAAATCGTTTACTTTCGGTAGCTGGGTCCAACTGAGCGTTGAAGTAGGAGCTGGTGGTTGTGGATGCAGCGGTCGTGGAAGTTACTGTGGTGTCGGCTTCGGTGGTTGTTGGCTCTGCGAGGAACACGCGGCAAATCCACGTGAAAATGAGAGTTTTGCAACAAACGAACCTCTTCGATTGCACTTTAAAAAAACTTGAAACATCAGTTGTATCAACAGTGCCCGTTGTTTGTATTGGCTTTTGCGGCAACGTCCAATACAAACCAGCGCGCAATGGAATATGCTTATCATGAGTGATTTAGAAGCGCGCCGAATAAACACGCGGACCATTCAAGACACTGAAGAAGGCGGAAAATAAGGACGGGGGTTGAGCCTGGCCGTCGCACACGACGATGCGGTGATTAGGCTGCGGCACAGGTGGCGACGCGGTCGGGCCCGCGCAGGCAGCGTCCAAATTACATCGGTGTGCAGGAAAGCGACCGTCGGGGCGAAAAGCTCAGCCATGCGAGGCACGTCGCTGATTCGGTGGTGGTTCGATGTATGGGTGTGAAAGGCTCGCGCGATGTCTGTGTTCGTGAACCATTAGTCGCCTGTCTCGACCGGACGGCGGGCTCGCACTTCGTCTCGAAAGGAATCGTCGTTAAGTAAGCACAACTGACCCAATCGTAAGTCACCCGATGGTTAAGCCCCGTTATGTACGCGGAAAACAACTAAGAAAATCGTGTTGTACATAGAAGACATACCTGCCTCAAAAAATAGCTACGTCGAACGTAGCTGTTTTTTGAGGCAGGTGTTGTACATCGTGTCGTATATATGTCCATGTTGCTGAAAATCGTGTTGTACATAGAAGACATACCTGTCCCAAAAATAGCTACATCGTACGTAAAAAAAAACACTTATGGCAAAACACAATCTGACATATCGGTCTCGGTAGTAGGATTGGACGGAAGAGACGCTTCACAAGTGCAGAGTCTTTGACGAGGAGCTGCACGCTGCTGAGTCATACCGTTGCCATATCCAGTAACAGGTAACGTTGAGAACTACAGTGAAAGACTTCGCCTTTTCTTGCAGCGCAAATGTTCACAGTAGGTTGTGCGAAGGTCAATCATAAAAGACAAAAGACTCAGAAACAAGAACTGACGGGATGCAAGCTAATGGACACGGTCGGATTCATCCATGAGAACCCACGACGGCAATCAACCTCATTTGTACATAACCTTTACCGTCACATCATAGTTAATTAAGCAGGGTTGCTCGCAAGGTTTTATTTGAAATATACAGTAAGCTACAGCTCCCCGCCCTTACAGCATTCCTTAAACAGTAACATTGCGAAATCAAAGCTGGCGACACTCTGTCAGCAACGTTTCCTGTCAAAGTCAGGTCAAGTAAGGAAGTTGTAGCAGCAATCCCTGAACAACTCAGCACGGTGCATATTTGATCAAGCTGTTATTAACCGACCTTCCCTAACACCTTCCTCTACCGAAGTCCGAAAAAGTGAATCATGAATAATGCATACGTGGAAAGCCGCCGGTTAATATGTAATGAAGCGACTGGGAGAAGAAAGAGCAATGCCGTTTATTGCTGTGCTGTAAATACAGAAAGTTCGAACTGCTGGGTTGGTAGAGTAATAAGCAGGGTGCAACAACAAGGCACCTCGTTACGCTGTTTGTTTCTCCGACTGATGACGCGTACGAGGAAGAATTCAACAAATTTTTGACACGTCCGCGTTGATATTATCGCGATGATAAGTCTTCAGAGCGAACAGTAGGAGTGGAGTAGCGTTTGTTTAACCACCAAATTTAGTGTTTTATGTCATCCAGAAGCATTGCGAGAGATGCAGCGGTTTTCTCAGTCACAAACTGAAGGATATTGAGATGCAAACACGCCATTGAAATTACAAAAATATCGAGGTGCGTGATGCGAACAGGCAAAGCAAATTCGCCATAACTCTTATTGCCGCATGGAGCTGGGAACAGTTACCGCCAGTCCCCACATGCGTTATTGCGACAAGAATGCCAAGCCTTATACATCATACATCGCATGTCAACCATATCCTTCGCCACAAGTAGGTGCACATCAATAACGAAAGCAGCAAACGCAACAAAATTCGGCATCGCGGCTTCTCGCAGTGGTTTAGACTCGCAGAAATGGTTATCTTCAGCTCAAGCAACGTCTTGCTACGAAAATTAACTAACGTGGTTTCACCCAATCACACCGACGCAGCGGCCTGATGTCGCAGATCCAACAAAATTTGTCGCAAAGCTTGAAACAAACAACCTTAAGCAAAAATGGTGAATCGAGTTTCAACGGCTGAGTGCAACGCAATGCAGTGGCGACGCGAAAGCACTGAGGTCCAATCGCTTCTAACGCCAAGTGAGTTAAATAATGGAAACTTCTTGAGCATCTTGTGCAACGTTGGTTCCATCTCGAGAAAACTGATTAATTCAACGCAACAGAACATGTTTGCGGTAGCAAGTATTGGTCGGCAACAGAGGTTTAGAAGTTTCAGTCTTATGTCAGGCTCACCTGTAGGTCGAGGAGCGCAGAAACTTTCGCATTGCTGCTGCGTCCTGAAATTGTTTGCGTTGCCTCCACACCCTCCGTAAGTGAAGACCTCGCAGCGGCTGGTCTCGCTGTTGAAGAACCACCGGTTCATGGCTGCTTTGCACACCCCGACCTCGCTCGGGGTGCTGCAGACCGGATCCCTTGCGGTCGGAGCTACGCAATAAACATGCGCTCGCGTATTTTTAGGGTCAAATTTATACGCGGCTGTTGAAAGTCTATATAGCCTTTCGTTGTTTTAAAAATGGTACGTAAGTTTTTCGAGCACGAATTTGGAAAGCAGACTGATGCCGTTTTTTTGCCACGCTATAGCGTACGGTTGATCATACGCTCAACCTTTTTAGAGATTGGAATTTGTCAGAGTCGAAAGGTGCACAGTATACATAACAGTCGGGATCTTCGGAACAGGAACAGACACGAATTTCAAACCTCTTCTAGCAGCGGCTTTTAAGGCAATAGAAACGCAGAAAAAACTCAAACGGTAGCCTTTCTGAGAACTCGCCAGTTTGGAGCAACCCAGTCAACCTTTTTCACGTCGGTGACAAGGAAATCCTGGCTTATTGAATTGAGTCTGGTCGCAATTCGACGTGGAAGGATTACGCGCAACGCGAGCGCTCGAATCGAGTCTGCATAACTGACTGCTGGCGTGGATTTGGTGCGGCCCGCCCGTGCCTAACACAACAGTTGAGGAGTGCATTTTCAACGATGCAACAAACCACTTAGGCTAATTGCAGCAAACGAACCTTGCGTTGGCTTTTCGGTATCTACGAAGACTGGCCCGAGCCCAGGAAACACAGGTAATTCCTTCACTGGAATATCTGGCTCTGGAAAAATATCAAAACACCTGCTGGGTGAAAGTGGCAAATGATTAGAGCTGGTTTTATTATTGGATGGTATAGAGAAGGTACAACCGAGGTTGAAGTGCTCACTCGCTACAAAAACAGAAACGCCCTAGTAACGACTTGATTGGTTGACGCAAAATACAGAAAGAAATCCACGCGCGCCGGCAGCAAGCTAGCACCCTGATCAAAGCGGCCCAGCGTCCGACAGCTTAAGATTTCGATGCCAGTGTTACAGGACGAAAGCAAACACAAAACCTGCAACACTGGGTTGTTTCGTGTGAGTGCTATGACATCGAATTTTCAGACCCAACACGGAAACCTGATAGGTTTTCGTTGTTCGATCAATACGCAACAGGTAAGGCTCTTGTCAATGCGTTTCAACGCGACAGCATTTGATTAGGAAAAAGGCTTCTCAGAGCACTCAGGTCTGCCTTTGGGAATAAAAACTCTGACGCTCGAGCATTGAAAGCAAATGTTTTTGTAAAAGACAACAAATTTTTTTGGCCAACCATCAGTGTTTATTGTAAAACACTGCAAGTTTGGCTGACGATTATGACGAAAAATATTAATTAAAAACATTGACTTTCAACAGAAAATGAGCGTCTTTACATTCTGACATGCACGTCGGCGACACAGACATGCACGTCTGCTGGACGCATCGTTCGTTAAAGCCCTGGTCCTTGTTGTACATACTCTACAGTCGACAAGTTCGATTTTCGCTTCAACTTACTGTCTGCCGCTGGAGCGAAACAAGCGTGCTGGCATTCTTCCTTGGTATGGAAATTGTTATCGTTGCCGCCGCAGCCTCCGTATATAAAATGTTCGCACTGACCGCTATCGCTGTCAAAATACCATGCGTCGAAAGCCGCCCTGCACATCCCGATTATCTTCGGCTGAGCACAGACAGGATTTCTGGCAGGGCCTGCAACAAACAAAATCTTTCTTGGAACCCCACAGCGAAATAACAGCATGGTGCCAGTCGAAAGAAGTTTTTCTTCTTGTTTTCATTTAACCGTGAAGTTTCACACGTTTCGGTGCAGGTCAAAGGTCTTACCATATAAAATTGCTTCCTACTTCCACGCTGCGCCAGATTATTATTCTGCAACACGGCAAAAAGAAGCAAATAAAAAAATTCCCTGATTTAACAAAGTTTTTGGGTCAAAAAGAAAAATTTGCCTATGCCCAAATATCCCGGACAGCGTGCTCTTGCATTGTATGCTCAGCGTAAAGCAAGATGCACAACAACAATTTCAAAAAAGCAAAGAACACACTCTAGAACGGACAAGAACGAACACTCACCGCCTCCCGTTGCTGAGGGATGTTTGTCCACCGATACAACTCCGCCTGACTTTGTTTTATGGGAAACAGAGCAGCAGACGAACTCAACAGCATGCCACAGATCGGTTGTGCCTTCGCAAGGTTTCATGGGGCTGAAGTTGCCTTGCAACGTCATCAGCTAACGCAAAAACAGGGCGGAATGAACGGTTTCGAAGACGTGGCAGGCCACTACAACGCAACGCATTTATAAACGACTGGAGTAGACGAGCAATTGAGTATGGTACCTGGACAAACTTTAACAATGCAAGAATAACACATCTATGTTAAAAACGTTTACAAAACGCAATTACCGTGCTTACGAGATACAAAATATAGACAACTGAACGTATGTATGATGAGTAGTTGATATACAGTATTTCTCAACAGACGCATGATTTACAAGGTGCGTCACAATGGCAAGCCCAACAATTTCTGGAACTAAGATCCTCCGAACTGTTGGGCAATGCTGCGATGCCAGTGAACGCTACGGATGCAACGACACCTGAGTTTTCTTTCAACATTGAGAACCCTAAACTGTGCAGCACACAGAAACGCATTGTGAAAACTGGCCGCACCCGCAACGAAATGCATATATTATGATCAGACCAACAAGCATTCATACCTGTGACTCGCACTGTGTCCTTGCAACAGATGCCCAATAACTGTGACCTTTGCAAATCGACGCGTTTTGTGCATGCTGGAATATACATCCTGCTGGGACTTTCAGGGCAGGACTTTCAAATTCACCGGCTAAAATGCATGCAAGAATTTTCGCTTAGCGACAATAGAAATGACCTGTTTGACAATATTCACGAAGAGAAAGTCAAGGTTAAACAGGTAGAGCGGTATGATTACAGAAACAAGCTTGGTACAAAAAGAAACACGAGCAATACCGGAGGACCCTGTTTACAGTGATATACAGTTTAAAGGCCCTCGCCGGAGTACATCAGTCAACCTAACGACCGTCAGGCCGCCTTCTGCTTGTGCATCCCAATGCCCGCTTTGCTTGAATCACCATCGCGTTGCTCGTAGCTATCTTGGCGTCAGTTAGTTTTTCAACTTGACAGAAACCGGCTTTATGAGAACAACCTGTGTTTTAGTTATTATTCGTAACAGCTTGTTGGTCTTGACTCTAGAATTTCCTTGTTTTCTTGGCTCTTGCTTTAGTCCTTCAGCGTATTACTTGCAGATTTCTCGACTGAGGATGCGTACATTTACGTGAAATTGATTTCGATTTTTAAACACTTTGTTGATTGATTCCACTGCGTAACTTTTGCGGAGACTAATTACTTGAATGGATGCCATGTTTTAATCAGCTATTCAAATTAACAGTTAGTGACTTATTGTATGACAAAAAATGGGACAAAAAAGCATAAACCAAATAGAAAGAAAAAAAACATTTGAGATTGAACAATTGAAACAAGAAAATGACATGGCAGTTTGGTGTAAAATCACACTTGGTAAGCAAAAAAGCTTTTTTAAAAAGCCATTAAAGATGTTTTTCTTTTTCTTGACATGTCAACCACAAGAACACTTAGATCTTTTACTTCAGCATATGATAAGCAAATTGGAAACAGAAACAAACCCAGGCATTTGTAAGGAACAACTGAGTGAGGGTGACCCTTGCACACAGGACCAATATTTCCAACTCTGCACCAGCTCTTTATTCTGACCTCTGAGTTTGCCTCTACCACATTGGTGATTCCCAAGTTCGGATAGACCTGATAGAAACACAAACATGCTCTACACACAGAAAAAAACTAAGTTTTTAGATAATTACTTTGCAAGCATGGCACCCAACCTATTAACAAAAATACATGAATTAAAATCATGGTTTTGTTGTGATCAAAGCTATAGCTGAAGCAATGAAGCGCCAACACAGAAACAGAACCATGGATAGTAGTATAAATGTCGTCTGCTTCAGATACTTGATCATTTCACAAGTTTTTATTCTAAAATGTAGTAACTTGTTGCCTGTTTTCTCATCACAACCTCTTGGTAAACCATAAATTAAACTCCTCCAAAAAGTGATTTTAGTGCTTTTTTGTTTACATATGTAAACAAACTTGCACTGCTGATGCAGTTTGGTGACATAGCTGCAAAATTATGTTGGGAGTATAAAAACAACTACAATGAAATCAATGTGACATAGATCTGGAACCAACCTTTTGACAGTATTTTAGTATCTCCTCTGGCTGATGCATACAGTCAACATTTCCATCAGTGATCCATTCACCACTGGACAGATCAATATGCTGCGTGTTTTTCCCACAAAGCATAGCAACCATTGGCACAGGAGTTTGACCATCTGATGCCTCAGTCTGCACACATAATTTTACTCTTAAAACACGATGTAAGAGAACGGTGTTTTTTAAGGTGTTTTGAGACCAAAACAGTCACTCAAAATACTGCAGAACTTCGCTTTACAACCACCACCAAATCACACTAAAACCTTTGGTATTTAGATAAGATGGTAGCGACCTCTCAAAATGTCTTAGTGTCAGCAAGCTCAAACCTTGAAAAAACCTGTATGAAAAAAGTCACATTTTCAAATCATAGAAGTGAGATGGCAATATATGCAGTGTTGAGCACAAGAAGTTTCTCCATTAATTGCGCAAACAAAATGTAGAGGTTGTTTCAATTTTATAGGCAACTTGTGCATTTGCGATTTCTGGAAATATTTGAAATACCAATTCATTCACAACACTTCAATATATTTCAATGTACAGTGGTTTAGTATACAGCCACTTGAATTGTTTGTTACCGTTGGGGTATTTCCAACTACTTCACATTTAAAATCAGTTCAAATAAAACAAAACAGTACATTATGCATCATGACATTTACTACCTATGATGCATGTCTAAGCTCCATTCACAAAATATTCAAGGTTCTGAAACTACAGGATACGTATAAATTGGAATTGCTAATTAATGCACAGATGTCACGATGGGCTGCTGCCCAGTATTTACAACAGTCTATTGCAGAGATCATCTGATATTCATAACCAATATACAAGATATGCTAGCAATCAAGACAATTTCATTCCTAGATTCCACAGCAACACTGGGACAAAATTAATCTTACAAAGGAGCAGTAATATGGGGAGAAGGTAATCAGAATACAAAAATTTGCATTTCCACCTGTTTAAAAAAATCAATGTGTGGATCACTGCTATCACACTTCTAACTTTTGAAGATATTTAAGTCACTCAGACTGATAAAGAATGGATAGCTTTCAACAGAAAAGTCATTAAGATTTTTCACCTGAGATCTTATAAATGGCTGCGTTTTGTCTTCATAATTTTTCCTTGTTCTTATTGTTTGTTTACATATTTTCTTTCCTAGTTCTTTTTGTTTTTCGTTATCCTGTCTGTTTCTTATATTTATTATGAAGAGGATAACTTTTCTCTTTGCCTCCTTTTGCCCCTTCTTGTAATACTATTGGTGCTTTTTATATTTGATGCACATAAGTTTTGTATATTAACACTTTGAGAACCGGTGTACGATATATTCGTACTTCGGCCTAAAAAACAGCAGTTTTCGGTTGCCTTACCAACGCACTAGCTCCTCGGCCGATTGCACTAGAGAGCTGTTCAAGGGCTCGAACTGATCGGCCAGTCCCATAGATTGCACTTGAAAAAAAAATTTTTGGTTGGGGGTTGCGGATTTTTTGTGACTGACATCATAAGTGAAGTACTTTTGGGGTCATTTTGGCTCATGTTGCCTGGCCTAGGGCCCAACCGCTAGGCCAAAGTGTTTCGCTGAAACCTAAAAGCCCTCCACTTATGACATCACTCACAACAAACCTGCACCCCCTAAGCAAAAAATTTTTTGAAGTGCAGACTAGAAGACTTGCCGCGTCTTTTGAGACTTTTACCGGGTCTGTAGATCATACCGGACCGGAGAAATTCCCGCACAAAGTCACATGCGTTTAGGCGTTTTTTTTCGAAAATCCCCAAAAGCAGCCGGACGTTAAAGAATTAAAGAGCAATTTTCATGTCAAGGAAGTTGCATTTAACATTTTGGCGTCCGGCTGCTTTTGAGGATTTTTGCAAAAAAAACGTCTAAACGCACGTGGCTTTGCATGGGAATATCTCCGCTCCTGTACGGGTTACGGATCTGGTCGAAGCGTCAAAAGACACGGCAAGTCTTCTAGTCTGCACTCGAAAAAATTTTTTTGCGTGGGGTTGCGGGTTTTTTGTCAGTGATGTCATAAGTGGAGGACGTTTAGGCCACCTTGGCCCAGCTAGGCAACATAAGACAAAATTGAGGATTTTTGCAAAAAAAACGTCTAAACGCACATGGCTTTGCATGGGAATATCTCCGCTCCTGTACGGGTTACGGATCTGGTCGAAGCGTCAAAAGACACGGCAAGTCTTCTAGTCTGCACTCGAAAAAAATTTTTTTGCGTGGGGTTGCGGGTTTTTTGTCAGTGATGTCATAAGTGGAGGACGTTTAGGCCACCTTGGCCCAGCTAGGCAACATAAGACAAAATGACCCCAAAACTACTTCACTTATGATGTCACTCACAAAAAATCTGCACCCCCAACCAAAAAATTTTTTTCGAGTGCAATCTAGAAGACTGGCCGATCTGTCTTAGCCATTGAGTAGCTCTCTAGCGCAATCGGCAGAGCTAGGGCGTTGGTAAGGCAACCAAAAACTGCTATTTTTTAGGCTGAAATCGAAGTACGAATATATCGTACGCTGGCTCTCAAAGTGTTAATAACACACCTCATTAACCTCTTCTCCTAACCTTCCAATTGGGGTATCATCTAGATATCCCTACATTTTTTCCTTCCAACCACAAAGTTTGGGAATACTTTCAGCTATGCGCATAGAGCATTTGTTTATATTGTTTTAAACCTTGCTGTTTGCGGTTTAACAATACAATACCATCAACAAATAGATGCATTTCAACTATGATAACCCACTTCACCAAAAAACACCACAAGATATTGTCACAAGTAGACATCAGCCCAGATGAAATGAAAGGACCAATAGTTTCTTTTACTGTCACATATGTCAGAGTTACATCATAGCAATAACATTGTTTGCATTTGCAAACACTGGAATATTCATTTTCCTTGTTTCATTATTTCAGTTTCATATAAATATTGTTTGCTGTCCAAAGACTGAAAAATACGATAGGTCTAGGCAACCTCCAATCCAGACCGCTAAATCTTGTGTGCTAGAAAATAAACATCTGAATAATAAAGGTAGGGCTAAGGTTTTTGTGAATCAAATCACAATAAAATTTACAAAATGTAAGCCTTCAAGAAG
>JGI24159J19872_10001720_pt1 | contig 24793 bp, 16 predicted proteins | sample Ectturendosymbi4_FD_19872 | JGI IMG/M metagenome (IMG submission 19872)
GTAAATCCAAACTGGCCGCCGCTACCCGACTGCTATTGTCAAAAGACCGATGTCTTGTGCAGTCCTGTAGTACTCTGCCCAGAATAAGAGGTCACTAAGGTGAAATACCACCTGGCTTGATTTCTTAAGGACCGATACAAGCCAAAAACTAAACAACCCAACATTCTGTTTAAACCACAGACGAATGACGGTGACTTGTTTAAAAGAAAGTTGACCAGAAGACGGAGCGCCGTTCTCTGGACCATGGAGATGGTTGGAGAAGGGACTCCTGTCGCTTTGGGACAACTTGATACTCTAAAAAGTAGAAAAGTCACCGTGACTAAGCTTCTCGTATCAATACAATACTCTGTGGTAGTTCCACCGAATTGAATTTCGGAAGTAAGATTACGTGATGAAAATGGCGCGAACTTTTCACGATAAGAATGACAAAAGGAAAAAAGGGCGTTGGTTAACATGAGCTTTGCATCAACGGCCACGATTCAGAGACAGTTGAGCATGCAGCATTTGTGTAGCCTTTGAATGTATTAAAATATCCCAATGTAATAACAGTTAGTCAGTGTTTGAAGTTTATATGAATGTATTGCTGTCGTCTATTCCAGTCTGAGAGTCGAAGTACTGGAAAACCACTTCACTCGGTGAGTTATGTGTATTGTATTGCTTTATAATAAAAGACAATGATTTAATACTTATAGAATTGGTGTTTTTCATGCAAGGATGTGCACTTGAGTTTCTGCGCATCTTACCAGTGGAGTAAACTTTGAAGCAGAAACTGCCAAGATTTTAGACACTGAAGGTCTCCAAAGTGTATAATTTTCAAACTACCTCATTTCAAACATCTTAAACTAATAAACTGTCAAACAAGAGCTTTCCATATCACAATTTTGAAGAGGTTTGTCCTTCTATATAGCATCCAAACAACAAAAAAATATTGGAAGCATAGCACGTACAAAACATTTAGCTCAAACTGGAGACTATCAGGTGCGAAAGAATACTTGGAGAAAGGGAAATTGTGTATAACTCGCTTCTTTACAAGGTTGAAATGAGACTACGCATTGGTATCTCCCGCAAGAAGAAACAAGCAACAGCTTATTATGCAAAGGGATCTGCACGTACGCCCAAATATGTTTTTACACACAATCGACATCGAAAAATGCTGTTGACTGCTTGCAAACCTTTAGCCATGAAAATAATTTAATGTTCCTGGGAATCCAAAATGTACCTTGCTGCTGCTGCTTTTGGATATTGTACGGCAAACACTGTAACCCCAAATTTCATAAAAATAAAATAAAACCTTACAAAATATCCTGACGTAATTCTTTCCACACAATTTCAACCTCAGAGGATTCCTTACATAAAATATTTGATTCGTCATTCGTCACTGAAAGTGTAGACTTGATGTAAATCTCAAACATGAACGACAGTAAAACGAAGACCACATCTCCGTCAATCCAGCAAGCGTGTCAACCATATACACACTCGCTCGCAATCAATATACGGTAAAATGATAGTCCTCTCTGATAATGCAGTTAATTTGATCGAAACAGGTCGCAACGGCGAAATCCGAGGGTCCGTTCCGCCACGGGTCAAAAATCACAATGCATTTTTTGTTTCAAGTTGGGACTTGTTCTAGTTTATGAGCAGACACGAAGTCCATAGTATGAACTCACACATTCTGCAGAACGCATGTCGATAAAAACAGAGAAAACAGAACGTAGTACAGAGGTTGGAGCCGGCGGAATCACAGGATTACAGACACTTTTTCCAACTGCATCGAAGAAAAACTTTTGGACAAATCCGCTAGTGGCCACCCTCTGGAAAAATTCCTTCCGCCACCCATACACACAAGCATGTAAAATTACACCATTTTTGTGAAACATTTTGTTGCATTGGGCTATACAATCTGGCAACACTGTTCAACAACACCAATGCGATACGCAATCCATACCAGAGGTTTACAGGATCCGGATTTCAGGACTCGAGTCCGGCAGGATTCAGCACATTTTGAACAAACCGGATCGAATCCGGGCGCCGGTTCTATTCAAGTTTCCGGATCAGGATTTTCAAATTTATTTTTTTCAGAATTTGACGCTAACACAATCATAAAAAGAATTTTTGAAAAGATCTAAAGGATGTAATGTAGTTTCATATCAACTGCAAATGTGTGAAAAAGGCACTGTTACACCGGACGTGTCGTGTACTGCAGGGCACCAGTCCACCACCATAGCATCCCATCAGTCCACTATCAGGCTCAATACAAAGTGATGTCAAGTTACATTTGTAAATTGTGAGTTGTCGAGGTTAGAGATGTGGTGTTGCTGTGTCTATTTTGCTGTTATATCCATTTTAGTGTGCATCAATATCAGTTAGTGCCTATTTACTTATCGGTTAGGGCTTAATCATCAGTTACTGTTAGTCGACGTAGCAAGTCTAGCAAGCTTAAGTTGTTTTGTAAATAGAAGTTTAATTGGTAATTGTTGCAGTCCTCTTCTAAAGAAGACCACAACACATTTAGGACAACTCCCCAAGAGCACTGATGAAGTTGGCCGGAGTGTCCAAGGCACGCCCAAGTTAGCAATTAAGAAACTTAGACCCGCCCGTTTCGCTCAACCCGCTCAGTTATCACAATAGGATTGTATTCACTCAACGTTGTATTATTATAGCTTTAAGTACTGCGAGGTTACGAGAATGTATTCCGAAACAACAGGGGTTGTACATGTATTAAAATGTATAATTAACGTTACTGTAAACAACAGGGGTAAATGACAATTCAATTCTTTTCATGGAGGCGAGAGCAACCCAAATTGTCTACCACATCATGGCCACTAAACCATGAATCTCTACTGGGTAGTAGGATCACCTGATATACCCCATCAGAATAAACCCGCTTAGTATGCCCACGGTGGAGTTTAGCTGCTAAGCCTGGTATTCCCATAACTGACTTCCGGTCTCAGATCGCTCTGGTTTTGTTAGCCCGTCGAGGATTCCCCGTTAATTGAAAATTCCGGTCTTCTCGATTCTTATTGGTCGAAAATCGAACATCGCGTGACGAGGTACGAAGTTGCGTTTCGTCGGCGTCCGTAATAGTGACATCGGTATTCGCGTCTAGCTGTTCGCCGGAATTCGAGGGCGTTTGGTTATGTGTAGTTTTATTTTTCCAAGTCTGTGTTTGGCAAAGCTTTGCTTTTCGGAAAGGAAGAGGCTATTGAATTGGTACGGGGAGAGTGATTTGGTTAGAATAAAATGCTGACTTTGTCACCTTAACAGCACTGCTGTCATGTGGGAATGTAGCGAATGCGTCTATGTCTGCTGTGTGAATGGTTTTTCGGTTCGACGCTCACCTTGGCGCCTTTTGTTTTGGTAACAGCATAATGCAGGGGTCACCAAACGTTTTAAAACTGCGAGCTACTTCTTGTGTACCAATTAATGCTTGGGGCAACTAGTGTGATACACACTTCTGAAATAAAAATTTTGCTCAACTTAGCTTCAGTTATTTCATTATTGATATTCGTGAATGTGAAGACATTGATCAAGCTAATGTTATTTTCAGAACAGGCCTCTGGGCGACCTACTTGGTCCTTGCGGGTGACCTGGTGCCTGCGGGCACCACGTTGGTGACCCCTGGTTTAATGGTTGCACTTGTCAAGGGACCACTTTTTTATTTCTTCAAATGTTTCCAGACCTTTGCGTTCAGATTTACAGTTTAGGTTTAGGTTTAGGGGTTAGGTTTAGGGTTAAGTACATTAATACCAAACCTAGTGCACTCTGCTACACACTCATCGTGTGTTACTGTCACGTTACAGGTGACGGATGAATAATTTTTCAAATACGACGGGCCACTATCCTGTAGCCACTACGGACCTTTTAGAAACAAAAATTTTGAATAGTTGCACATTGATTATCAGATATGTAAACAGGGTTTTCAGGATTCGGATTTCATAGTTGTGTTGCAAACAGGATTCGAAACAGGATCAGGACTCCTACCTCTTGAAACAGGACTGGAGTCGGACTCGAAAAAACTTGAGTCTGAACGAACACCTCTCATCCATACTAGCCAGAGAGACAGACTGTGCACCGTGTATTCTGCCAAACAAGTACGAAATCCTGCCAAATTATAAATAATATATTTGAAATAATATCGAAAAAACACTGCCAAAAATCTGCAAATTTTTTCAATAAACGATTTTCTATAACACTAGACCCAATACTAATTGTGTTACTTAAACGTACGATATTGAGGCAAAACTTGAAGTTTATAAGTGGGGGGGGGCTAGGCCCATGCGGGCCCCCGGTTCCGACACCAATGCTGACGACCTCAATGTACTTCGGGTACGTGTGGCCACGCCTTTAGGGTTTGGTGTTTAGGTAAATGTCTCAATGTGAGGTCTAAGATTAAGTCCAATTTATTTCAGTGGTTATAGTTATTCCCGTACTGCAGCTTGTTGTGGGTATCTGACATCTAACCAAAAAACAATTTACACAACACACATCAGGGTTGAGACCGGACCCGGAGTACAGGAGTCGACTCTGGCTGGATTCTGCTTTTTTCCTTCGGACCCGGATCCGGAGTCAAAAATTTGTAAAAAAAACGGACCAAGAGTAACTTTTCAATTTCGGCACTAGCAGGAGTCTGTATGGTCATTTCTTAAGTAAAAACATGGGTAAATTACAGTTGGATTGATGATTGCAGCTGGAATCTGAACAGGAGTCGGATTCTCAAAATTGAAAAATTGACGGATTCGGATCCGGATTCAAAAATTTTGGAACTGGAGCAGAGTCGGAGTCTTAAAAAATGACTCCGGCCACCTCTGACACACATCAAAAAAGTAATTGCCAAATTTTATTCCTTTACTCAGAGAAGCAAAATAATTGACAACAAATAATAGGTCACATATTTCGCAGAGGTCAGGAATTTCGNTTGACACCGGTTTTGGTGTACTAGCCCCATGTTTGTTTTTTGTTGATGTTCCTGTGTATTATAATGTTTTATACTGGCGGATAAAGCTCAATTCAATACAATGACGTTTATAAAATGCATGCAGACTTCTGCTACTACCAAAAATAAAAAGTAGCTCCTGACGGGCTCCAATTTTTCACAAAAAACGTAGAATCTTGCCGGAAGTCGAATCCTTATTCGTGGCCACTTCTCCTGGACACCGAAGGTGGTCGCACTGGTCGGTGTCATATTTTCAGAATTTGACACCGCTCTTGTTCCAAAATTTTTGAATCCGGATCCAGGTCCCGCTTCGAACATTTTTCAAATTTGTCAAGCCGGCTCCTTTCCAAATTATGGCTACCATCGGTCAGAGGTGAGCATTAGACTGGAATTGGATTGGACGTGAACTAGATTATAGCAAATTTTGTTAAAACTGGATTGTGTAGCAGTCACGCTAGTGCGACCGCTACATGTGAGCAAAGACGGCCAAAGCAAGGAGAAGGAAAAGACCAAGCAAGTGACACTTATAAGTGACTTCCATGCACATGGAAGTAAGAGCTCTCTTTGGCCGATTCGTCTGGCGCGGTTTAACATCGATGACATCACAATCCATCCTTCCAATCCATCCTTCCCGAGGTTCAAGGATGAAACCCACAGTGAAGGTGTGTGAACACAACTGGGTCGCACATGCTTCAATGGTGCCCGATAAAGGACACCTCCTTGAGGAGCTGGGATGGATGACGTGCCTCGCATGGAAAAAGCAACAAAAAGAAGAGATGAAGAGATAAAGAAGACAAAGGTTCAACGTACAGAAGCCAAATGAAGCATGACACGCACGTCATCGGACCTGGCTGGACTCTTGATATCAATTGGCAAGATAGTTCAAAGAGAAGAGAGTGGACAATCCAAAGACTTCATGGAAGGAAAGTGATGTAGCAGTCACGCTAGTGTGTCAGCAAAGACAGCCAAAGCAAGGAGAAGGGAAAGACCAAGCAAACGACACTTATAAGTGACTTCCATGCGCGTGGAAATAAGAGCTCTCTTTGCCCGATTCGTCTGGCGCGAAGTTAACATCGATGATGTCACAATCCATCCTTCCCGAGGTTCGAGGATGAAGCCCACACTGAAGGTGTGTGAACACAACCGGGTCGCACATGCTTCAATTGGATCCAGAGTATAAATCTCTAAGAAATTTAGAATCAAGACTGGACTTGGACTGAGTTAACGAAAAAATGGGGCATTTTGTTGTGAAAACGATGCATTTTTCATATTTTTTGGACCTCATTTGGAATTGGACTTTATATTTGCAAACTCTTTTGAACTGTGGTTGGACGTGGACTGAGTTTTGAAAAATCCGGTCTGGAACTGAATCACAAATAATGAAAGTCCGTACTCTGTGCGTGTGCATATGTCATGAAGTGAGAAAGTTGGCAAGTCAGAAATTTGCTTGACACTGGGTCTGAAAGAAAAACGCAGAAACCGCGGTGAAGGCGACTCCGGCGCCTCGGATCCGTGGCCACCTCTGCTGGACCGTGGACAGGACACGCAACAGAGTCACAGATTGATAAAATTTTATTGGAAACTCTGCGTTAGAATTGTATAAGTGTAAGTGTTGGTTTTGCTGTTTTTAATGCTTTTAGTTTTGCTGTTTTAGGTTGCTCCTCAGCAAGACCAAAGTATTTGAGAAGTTTATTTATCGAGCGACTTTTATATCTTAATATATACATCATGTTAGGAATAAAGGTCTTCTTAATAATATGTACAACAATTTTGCCGCGGCGCCGCGGCATACGTTATACGTATATTGATTTGTGCAGTTTTTGTGAGAAGCACATAGACCTGGGTAGCATGCTAGTAGTAAAGAAGTAGAATGATTCGTTGATGGTAAAAATGTTTTATTATGACAAATTTGGACCAGGAAGTTGTGTATGTTCTAGATTTTATTCAAATCAAGCAAACCCATTTCTTTTTTCTGCATGTGTAGGTTATATAAAGAAAGCTGGGTCTAAATGACTTACCTGGTTTTCATTTTAGAATGACTAAAAAACTAAAAAGGATGAAGTAAAATTGCTCACCTTTGCAAAATCTCTGGCCAATGTTGTTTATCAGAGTAAAGGATTAAACTAATGATTAACCTTTTTTAACCTTGACTCCAAAACCCTATCACCAAATCCAAACCTGTTTTCAAAACTTCATAGCAAAGTACATAAAAAGCACGCCCAAAAAAGATGGTGAAAACATATAAACTGATCTTATAATGTCGAAAATGGTATACCTCTTAGCAATGCTAAAGCAACCACGATGAGAGCTGAGCCAATGACCCCTTGCACAGAAGGAATTGATATTTCCCACTCAACCAGGTTCACTGTACTGCTAGCGTGATGAACTTAGTCATATATCTGAGACAAAGCCAGATGCATTTTTTAGTCCTTTGAAAGCAAAAACCAGGTGCAGTTGTTTAAACACTAGTGACTACCTTTAAAGAAAGTTTTCAAAAGACAAGGCAGAGTCTGGTATCATGTTTTGATGTTTATGCCTAAGATAAAATGAACAAACACAACATTCAATTTGGTGTTGAAGCCTGAAAAGTTTGGTGTTAAAATGATGGAGCCCAATAAGATCACTGTGCCGAACAGCGAGACACAGACTATTTTTGTAATGGCTGTTAGATGAAATTTATGTTAGAATTTGCTTATTACAGTAATATGTGACACTACTGTATTAACATTTAAACTCTATTATGATGCAGGTTGATAGTAGAACTTAAACTTAAATATAAATTTTGTGTACGAATGATCGATGTCTACGTTGCCATAATTTTTCACTTTTAGCTATTGTTGTGTCATCAAAGTATAAGCGAAATGCTGAATGGAATAGCTACCCTCTGTGATCGTTAAAATGCTTGCTTCAACTTGGGTGAAAAAATTGTACTTAAGAGTTTGTATTTTCTTTTGCTACATATTATTACAGCATGAAACTGAAGGCAGCTCATATTCAGGTATGGTTCATAATTATATGCTTTAGATTAGATTGTAACTTAACACATTGGACACTTGGAGGTTTCCCTGTGGCGATATCCACGGTTACCGCATGGTTTTAGTAGGAAATTCAAATCCCAGAAGGTAGATACTGCTAGGCATTTTCCAGCTTTAGACTAAAACAATCAACCTGGTAAATGTTTTGTTACTTTGACACTACTTCATTACCAACATATCAAATAATTTCCAAAACCTTTTAGACTACATACCACTGCAATAAGCCTGGGCCTACAGGAGCCATTGTTTGCAAAAGTCAAACTCATTGGAAGCACTTTTTGAGACAATAAAAGCAGCTAACACTGGCATTAAGCAATTAAACTCTTATCAACATGCTTAAATATACTTACATAAATGTTTGCAACATATTATTTAGCATTTAGTAGCATAACAAAGTACTTCCATTGCACAAAATCACAGTCCTGGTCCTACCTAGGTGGACCAGCTCTAATATTGTTTAAAACAGTCTAGGGTAGTGGTTCTTAACCTGGTCTAAATTTACCTCTGGTGGTTAATTTCGTCTTCCAAGGGGATAATTTTTCTGAACCATAAATTGCAGCCAGTGTAAATTTTTATGAACCATTCTAAATTAGAAGAGTTTGATAATTTTGTATTTCCAATAAATGAGCATCATTGAGTGTATTGGGGTAAATCTGTTGATCTTGTTTGAATAAAGGGTAAGATATGTTAAAAAGTTAAGAACCACTGGTCTAGGACCACATTTTTAGACCATTTCTAGAAACGTAAATATTAAAAATCATAAATGTATGTTCCTTGGAACATGGGACAGCAAAATCACGTACATGGAGAACAGCTGCACAGAATCATTCCTCCTTAGATCTACATAGCTCAGAACCAAACTGTTAAGATATGCAACACTGGATTGTGTTTACTTAATCAAATGCGATTATTGTTTGGCAATAAACATTATTGCTGTTATTAAGCAGCTTATTTATCATTAGCACAATGTCCATGTTAGCTTGGTCTGTAACTTTTCGTGCCAAAATGCTGTAAATTAGAGTGGAGATGTTTGGGCCAAGTATGCCAATTTTGCTACATTACAGGTTTATAAAAAAAATTTTAAGTCATATGTGCTTGCAACATCTCAAATGGTAATCATATGTACACCAATGTTATTAATATTTTTGTGTGTATAGCATGCAAAGTTATGAATACAGTATGTTGCATATAATAAGTGCCATGCTTTACAAAGTAAGCTTCATTTTAATTTCAAACGTTATTTTTTATATCTATTGATGTTTTTCAGCTTCGTTTTATGGAGACAGTTTCTTATTTGAACGCCATTCTGACTTCTTGACATCAACATCTGTTTCACTTCGATTTCAAACTCAAGCATCTAGTGGACTAATTTTACTTGTGGCTGGTGAGGAAGATTATCTTATAATAAGTTTGAAAGATGGGTCCATAGTGGTAAGTTGTAAAAATTAACACTTTGGTGGTGCTTTGTATTTCTTGACACAAAGTTGTAATCTGCTGGTTCACAAATAATTTGCATCTCTACAGTAGGGTAGATTTTGTATTATATAATGTCTTCGTTCCAACACGCAACACACTTTAAGCATGCATCATAGTAACAAGGAACACACAAGTACATGAAACAACACAAGGACACATGTGGCAGTAGTAGAAAAGAATATGCTTGATAACGCTAATACAATTGCTTCGATGAAACAAGCATAAAGGGCATACATATGAATGAGACCATCACAATTATTATAATGTAGTCCTAGATGACTTCAAGTACAAGTAGAATGCATACAAAGTTTGCTGCTGGTCTTATTTTCTAATGAAGCACATAGTAACTTTGCGTAATTAATACAGTTAATTTCAATATCATGTTTACAGCTTTAAGAAAAGTTCCAGGTTTAAAAAATTTGTTGTGAAAAAGTTTGGTTGATAAGTTCATTGCCTGAATCAAAAGTTACCTTCATAACATTGGGATTACATGCTTTATTGTTCCCTAGATTGTAGCTGGGAGACAATCCTTTTGCAACACCAGAATCATATAACTTAATCTGATGAAAAGCTAAACTCCTGATAGTACCTGTAAAACAGTAATTTTTCTTGCTAGGCACTATCACTGTTTCAGTAAGAAATCATACCAACTCAAATTATTTTTCTACATGCTAAATCAAATTGATCTTAACATTTTCAGTACCAGGTGATTATCCCCAAAATACAAACGGGATACTGGGAGAAGTTTTTGACAGTATCCCATGTTTTTATGCCATTCATAAAACACCATGCAATTGAAGTCAAAACAAGAGCTCAATTGTTAAATCTGCTATTTTATTTCATAGTTGCATGTGTAAATGTATGCAATATTAAGAGAAAAAGATGACAACTAGGAATGCATACAATGGAATATTGATTCCTATGGATTCAAATCCTTTAGTATTTCGAATTAATATTTTAGTAGATTTCAAATAAATTTTGATTAAATAAACTTGAAAAATTGCAAAGATGGCAAAACAAATGGTTTCAATAAATTTTGCAGTGGCACTCTGTGCTCCTGAGCAAGAGCAAGAAAGAAACATTCAACAAGCTTACGGCACAGCAGTGGCACTGCCCAGTGACGTAATGAGCTAATTAACAGGTCATGTGATTGCTGATTGGCATTCCAAACTTCTGCACGATCAGCTCATTTTGCTACTGGAATGTGTCGATATTCTGGATTCAAAATAAAGGTTCCAGAACCTCTGAAAGTTCCATAATGCACATCCCTAATTACAGCCAGTATCAGATAGATGCGAGATCCTTATTGGTACACAGCCTGGTATCTGTATCCTTAATTGCTAAGTAAATAAATATAATATGTGGGCTAGTAGCGAAAGTGTTAAATATGAAACAACTAACAACAGAAACTGTGTTTTGTCAAGAGATAATTTTTCTGCCTAATTTAGGTTCCAGGGAGATGCTGGCACAGCCTAAAACTAGATTACCATTCAGTCTGTCAGTGTCAGTGCATAGCTAGTGTTGGTTTCTATACTTGACACACGGTGTTTAAATGGATGATTGCAAAACATAATGTTGGTTTCAAAGTTGTTCATTTTAGAAACAGTTTAATCTGGTCATTCATCATGACAAAAGTTATAATTTCACTTGCCTTGTGTTTCATGGCATAACAATGCAGGTGTGATATTGAGAAAACATTTAGTATGAATTCAGCCTGTGTAAAAAATGGAAGTATTGTTGTTATGAAACATTTTTCTACACTTTCATGAAGGTATAACTTTCAGTGTATGAAATGGAGTTCGCGTTGAGACATTAGTGCACAAACCTAAAATTAGACAGCATTATCTCTGCTTTCAACATAATAACTTTGAGCTATTGTGTTTTGATGCATTATCATGGTTGCTGCACATGTGCTTTTCCCAGGTTCGTGTGAATGTTGGAAATGGTGAAGGCACTCTTATTTCATCCAGAAATGAAACATACAATGATTTATTATGGCACCAAGTTCATTTGTATAGGGTTGGATCAAGGCTTGAGCTGCTCATCAATGGGAAAATCGTTGCATCTGGATCTGTGCCAAAGTCAAATCATGACTCTGTGCTTGATGCCAACTTGGGTGTTTACCTAGGAGGCTATGGTAATAAACTAAGTAGTAAACTTCATGTTTAACCCAACATGATTTGGGTATAAGGCTGTTTTTTTCAGTTTTATGTTAAAATCATTCTGCTGTAGATGTCTATGTTTCAATGTTACAATAATATATGCTGTCATATAAATGCAAACGTGGTCAATGTTGTATATTTCATTACATCTGGGAGTTTTGCATGAAGTTTCTGCTTTGCATTTAACAAGTGTGTGTGTAAATACGTTCATGGCTGCTGTCTATCTCTTTACAATGCCTAATCTAATGTATTGCTTGGTCTGACCAAGAGCTGAAATTTGTCATGTAAACTCAGTTTCATACTGGTTCCATAGAACAGTATTTTATGGTAACAGTCGATTTTCTTTAGTGATAAGTTTATTTATCCCCAATTTAACAGAACTGATTTTAGATGAACTAAAATTTCAAATATGTATTTTGTATGTGAACAGTTGAAATATTAATGCAGGGGTCTCAAACTCAAATTGCTCACAACGCCAAATGAGGAATTACAAAGTAACCTGAGACCCACTTTATGATGAAGTGACCATTGATGTTGATGCAACTATGGCAGTACATGTACCCTATTGGAAACAGCTTTTACATCTTATTTCCTGCAAAGTGTATCGTGAGATATAGGCAAAATTTCTAGCCATCTCTACTTTCATTTGAAAGTAACTTTTTGACTAGCTGGCTGAGCAGTAAGCAGTTTATATGCCAGTGGATAAACTACATAACCTTAATGTTAATTATTTGAAAAAATAAAGAACATTGTAGGCCACACAAAATGCCCTCACCAACCACATGCAGACAGTGGTATGTGCTTGGGACCCCTGTATTAGGGTGTGCACCCTAATTTTGTTCTGGTGGCTTACTGAACTTATGATTATGTTAATGTGCATTTGGTATTTAATGGCGCCCTACTGCGCAGTAGTTTGGTAACAAGTGTTACATGTTAGCTAACTTTAGTGTTAAGAATGTGTCTGTAAACCTATGGTTCTGTCTTCAATGCAGTTGCAAAAAGTGTGTGTAACCCTGTGATTCCGCCAGCTTCAATGCCTTATACTACGTGCTGTTTTGTCTGTTTTTATCAACCTGCATTCCGCAGAGTGTGTGTGTTCATACTATGGACTTCATGTCTGCTCACAAACAATTAAATTAATATTAAATTCATTATACCTTTAACTGTGATGAATAAAACTTCTTCCTAGTAAAATTAATCACCACAATGTTCAGATCTGTTTTTTCTATTTAAGTTTGAGCAATAATTAAAAAACATTTACAATATGTGCCTTCCGGAATGTGTAGGGTGTAGTAGACATGTTATATCAAATTTGTTTGAACTGGTTTGTCCAATTATTTTTCAGATTACAATGTTGGTGCTAGCTATCTGCCAGAAAAAGTTCCGTTTTTTAGAGGTTGCATCTTGAAGGCTGTCTACAACTCGGTTGATATATTAGATCCTATTCATGGTATACCTGGTGAAAAAAGTGTTCATAATGTGGAGGCAGGTATTGCTTAGGTGTATGAAGTTTTGTTAATATCTTGTGTTGTAACACAAATATTACCTTAAATTTTTGTGTGCAAGGGTGCTCAAGGATATTTCATTGGCGTCGTGAACCAATCACATTTAGATCGAGCTCTGCATATTTGAAATTCGCTCGATGGACCAGGGAACCTGAGGGGTTTTTTGATGCTCATATTAAAACAAGAGCATCAAGTGGGATTATTTTGTTTAATGGTGGATGGGAAAGGTAAGCACCTCAGTATTTGAAAAAATCATCTCGGCGATTATAGTACTTGGTTTTCCAGATCAAATATGAGCAAACGTGTAGACTTAGAACAGATAGTACTATGTCTATTAAGAGATTTCAAATATTTGATAGCTTTGTCAATATGGTCTGGTAANACCTGTTGATTNCCACCAGGAAAGCCGAACACATCGCCAGTTGACATGCCAACGATACCACGATATGTTGCTGCAATCGGGTTTTGGTCGAAAAATTAGTGGTTGGCGTCAGTGTGGATGTTTATCAATTCTTAACCCAAAAATTCGGTTTTATCTTTTGTTGTATTGTGTCAAGAATGTTGTTGTGTGCTTCTGCAGAGATGAATTTATTGGCTTGGAGATATCTGGTGGGACGATACGCGGTTCTGTTAACAAAGGAGCGGGAATTATCGGTTTGCAGTCAACGAAAACAGTCAACGACGGAATGTGGCACAAAGTTAGGTGAGCTGCGATACTGTATCTAACTGAGCTGAAGTAACAGCTTGATTTTTGACTTTATGGAAGTTGGAGGATTTGAAAATTATCATCAGTTTTGATCAGCCTGATAGTCATGGATAAAGAAATGTCGTTTTGCAGTCATATTAAGAACTGGTTTTTGCCTGTAACAGTAAGAGCAAACGTATGCAACTGCAATTACTTCCTTTATTGCCTGGTAATCAGTTACGTATTCAGCTCAAATAACATGAGACTTGATTTTCTGTAACACGTAGCTTTCTTTCGTGCAAATCGACAAGTTAAAATTTTACTGTTCAAAAAGTTTATCTTTTTCATTTTTTATGATTATTGCTTAAGTTCATGTGTTTGGTTCAAAGCTTTGGCGTTGACCAGTTTTGGCTCATTTGCTTAAGGCAAGCCGTTTTCAGGTTTTCCTTTAGCCCATCAGCTTTGGAGATCAGAGTAGATAGAAACAGAACCAAAGTTTTTGTGGAGCAAGTTGAAACAGATACAAGTGAGTGGACCCTTATTAAAAATTTACCGTGGCAGTTCTACTGCAATTTTCTTGTTACAAGATTTTTCTTTAGTCACATCTTTTATTCATTATCAAAGATAACGCAGCCGGCATATATTTCATCTTTGCGTAAAAGTCTTTCTCAACTGCAGCGTTTTGTCGCTGCGATTGATGCGTGCTTCATATCTACAGTAAAAAAGTATGAAAGAAATAGTGGACTGTAAAAGTTGTTACCAGTGAAGTCCACTCGCCTGTGATTGTTCCACGGGCATGTTTTGTGGTGGGTTATTGATTGTGGGTGAAAGTCCAGCCTTGCGCTATTTTTTTCTGACAGTTGTGCTTTTGTGAAAATAGTGTGCTTCCCATGGTTTAGATCGTTACTCTGCTCACAACGAACTCAACCTGAAAGGACCTTTGTTTGTTGGTGGTGTGGATGTCGCAACGCGCCTTGATCTGAATAAGTTGGCAACTGGATTGAAAGTCTCTTCATTTCCTGGATGTATAAAGCATGTCAAAGTTAACTTCAAGTAAGCGAGCTCTCTGTGCCAAATGCCATGTACTGTCATAAACATAACTTTTCTGAGCTATTATTTCCGCTTTACTTATTCTGTCTTCTTCGCTTGCAAGTGGCAGCCATGACGTTTTCAGAAGCAATGTTACGTCTAACAAGCCTAAAGAGAAAAAGCGTCGAGTTTCTCTGAAAGTAATTTCTAGACTTATTTTTAAAAGTAATTTCTAGACTAGCTTAGTTTTATCTTCTGTTGTGTGTTGCAATTTTGTCACTAGCTTAATATACTATTCTTCAGACGCAAAACAGTCAAAGACATTCTCGCTTCACACGACGTCGAGGTTGGGTGCAAGAAAGTTGACCCCTGGGATCCGGACTCTTTTCCGCCCGCATCTTCGCAGTTTTTGCCGACGTTCGTCATTGTTCCGCAAAAAACGCCCAAGCCCCCCAACAAAACCTCCGAGTTTTTAAATGCACTTGATCAAGTCCTTAACAAGGTACGTGGTGACGTGGTATCTTGAGCTTTTATCGAAGCATTTAAAAAGGTTGTTTCAGGTTCAGTGTTTTTCTGGAAGCACCATAAAACAGTGCTCCAGGCGTGTCTGTTTGTGTACTGTAAACTATCGAATAAATTAACACGACAGTTTTTCAGCAGTGGTACTGCGCTAACTGCAGCCCATGTTGCAGCATCCGTTGATTAAACGCCTTTCTCGACGATATTGGCTTCGTAAATACGTGAAATCGGCAACAGATACTGTTGTCTTGCCTTGGAAGCCGCCGCATACGTACTGGCGCTTCCTGCTTATGATCGGCGCACACTTTGGACTTGAGCAAAAGTCGGTCACGGAATTACTTCTTCGTTTCAGGTTTCACGAACTTTTGATCAGAGGGTTTGTTATACGTTGCGCTTTTCCGAGCTGACGGTTGCCGAAGGACAGTCCGCAAATATTTCCGATAGTAACTTGGATGTTGTTTGGATGCCTGAGCAAAATCAAAGGAAACTGCGCAACGACAACGCGCTGTCGTTTTTCACATTGAAGCTTGTGTCGCTGCCGAAGCACGGGAGTCTAACAAGAATGGGGAAGGCTGTGAATGTCGGGGATACTTACGCTTTTCAACAATTGAAAAAGAACAATCTTCTCTATTCGCACGATGGTTCTGAATCTGCTGCAGACCAGATTGTTTTTCTCGTCGGAACCGAAGGCCTGGATTCTTTCATCCGGTCCACGGTGGGTGCTACATTTTTGCCGTTTGTTGTGCTGTTGACATTCAAGCAGAACTACCAAACTTTATGAATAATCAGGTTTTAGTTGTTACTCAACAAGTAAAGTAGGGTTTTCAGAATTTTCTGTAGCGCTTTGCCAAATTAACCTATGAACCAGGGGTCAGCAGCCATTTTGAAACAGGGAGCTACTTTTTGGGTACTGATTATATTGCCAAAAACTACCAGTTTAATACACACTTCAGAAATAAAAAATATGCTCAATTTTGTTTTGAGTATTAATAAAATCAATGATATTCATCTGTGTGAAGAGACTGATCATGTTAATACTATTTTATAACAGGCTCGCGGTGACCATATTAGTGAACCCTGACCTAAACGACCCAACTTGTAATTCAGGCGAAACACACGACGCTAATTCTCCATTCACGTTTCTTCTCAAGCGCCGAATCAAGTTTCGCTTTCTCTCAGTAGAAGCTGTTAATTTTTGGCGTTGACTGATCGTGTTTTCATGTGCTGTGCTTTCACAATCGTCGTATTGCCATCTCAAGCCCGGAACTTTGCAGGACCGCAAGCATTACACGCTGTGCAACCACGACCGTCAAGCGGTCAGCAATTCTACCGAGTACACGATGAACATCTCAGTGACTTTGACCGACGACCCACCGCTCCTTGCCATACCTTTTCATTACATTTTCGAACCCATAAGGAACGCGCGCACCCCCCTCCCGTCTGACGTGATCCAAGCGAAAGACAGCGACAGCGCCGATTCCGAAATAATTTTTCACGTTCTTGGCATTCCTTCCGGCACCTACATAGAAAAAGCGACCTCCCCGGGCAGACCAGTGCGAACGTTCAGCCAAGAGGAACTCAACCGCGGAACCGTGAACTTCGTGCACGCGGGAGGTCCGTTCAGAACGCGGCTTCTTCTGCAAGTTGACAACGACATGGAGCTGCGCACAATGCAAACTTCTCCGGCCGTTTTGCGAGTGTCGGCACAAGCTCTTTCCATGACAGGTATAACGTGAGATTGGGTTTGGCTTATGCCGCTTTGAACAATGGGCTTTGCGTTTCGCCAATGAAGATACTGTTAAGAAATCTGACATGCATATAAAAGACGGTGAGCGACCATAACAACAATTCTCTTTGTTCAAGTCTGACTTGGGTAAACTACGTCAGCTGTGCGTTATAGGTTGGGTTGGTGCTCGTGTCGTGATAAAAGTGCGTCTTAATCTATTTGAATAAGATGTCAGGACTGACGATGCGTAGTGGTACGTGAAATCGATCTCCTATTAAAAATCTGCGATTGATTCCTTGCTTGTTTCACCTGCGGAGTGAAGTTACTTGATAAGTGCGTCTCGTATTACTCTTTCCTACCATAGTGTTAAAGGCCTGTCTATGTCCTTGGGTAGGTTTCTGACTCAACTTGACGTTTACTGAGATAGTTGCTCTTCTTCAGTCGTCAACAACACTGGCCTCACGGTTGTCGAAGACGAGTCGGGCATCTTGACAGAAGATACTCTTTCCGTCTCATCCAACGCCGGATCGTCGCTTATAGACATAAAATATCAAACCATCGAAGGCCCTGGGTTTGGTGAAATTCAGGTATCGTGTTTTTTTCCTGCACGTTTTTGTTTGAAACACAATTTTCTGTGATTATCCAGTTTCTGGTCTGAAAATCGTTCAGCGTGAACGGAAAACGCTCTGAGAATAAGTACAGCGCACTTGCTTATGTTTGCCAGCCGTCAATTTTCGTGTTCGTTATGCACTACAGAATTGTTTGAACTCCGGATTGTACTTTTTCTTCCTGGCAACAAAAAGCCGTCGCAGCTGTGGTGAATTCAAAGCTTTAACCTGCGGTTCAGGTTCTTTTTGGACATAAAGAAAACACAGAAACCTGGCTTGGCGCATCAGCGTTTTTCGAGTCTCAAGTGATGAAGCGAAGGGTTCGTTATTTAAATACCGGTGCTCCGAAGAACTCCTCAGATCTCTTTCACGACAAGTTAGTTGCTGCTTTAACGATACTTTTGTTATTTTTAAAATGAATTTTCTGAATCCTTCACGCTGTGTGGACTGAAGTTGATCACAAATGTAAACATTTCAGTTTCAGTCGCGTTCCGACATGTTTACGGCTATAAAGCTCTTGTGTATATATATAAAGTGCCAATATCTTTAATCCGTTTATTCCTTCCATTGGAGAAGATAAAGTTTGCGCGCATTACTTTTCGGATAATTGTTTGCGATTTCGTCTGATGATTAGATGGATCGTTGGTGCAAGCGAGGCATCCGCCTGCACGCGAAAGAGTTGCGAAATTTTTGTAGTTGCAGACTGTTTTCTACTTCTCAGTCTGTCCGTTTACATTTGAAAGTCCCAGCATGAAGTTGGTGATGAGAGATAGCCGCGCGTGTAAATGCAAATCCTGCTATGCATTGATGAGCTCGTTACTCACCGGTATGGCGTGCTTACATTCGCCACTGTGATCACGGTTCGTGGCAGGTTTCCCTTCGTCCTGGTCGGTGCTGGAGTCGAAAGCGAACTTCACATTTTCAACATCAGCGTCCTGCGCGTCACCGTGACCGTCCGCGCTTCTTCGATTCAGCTTCGCGACGGCAGGTCGAGCGTCTCGTTGACGCTTGGATTGCTGAACGCCGACGTTTCGGGTCTTGACGAAGTCGCGAACGACGAAGTGCAGTTTTTTGTGACTGAGCGTCTCAGGCACGGTACTCTTTCCTACAGGTGGGCACACGTGGACTTGACCTGGCGATCTCGGTTGGCACCTAATTTTCAGCACGGTTGACAGCTCTTCGTTTCAAATCGACATTACATTTTCGAAATGCCTTCTTGCATGGCGTTGGTTAGTTTTCTCACGATAAATCAAAGTGATGTGTTGAAGGTGATGAGTACATCGTTGTCGCCTTGTTTTTAATAGACGGCCGCCACTTTTTTTCAAATACCTTATTTTAACGTGTGTGTTAAGAGCGTTGCCCTGTACACTTTTAAGGGGCCGTTTTTTTTGCTGATTTGCGCTGTGACTGATTTTTTATGCATTCAGCGACACAGGCGCTGAGATAGTCGAAGACGATTTCTTCACTTTGGCGGAAGTCGAGAAAGGGTTGTTGCAGCTGGCAATCGACGTTGCGAGCGTCGATCCCAACTTGGAAGAACTCTGTGATCACGTGACAATTTATGCAGTGGTCCGCGGGAAATACCGGTCGCGGCAGAAACGTATCGATGTGACGTACGTCCCTGATGCCACCACAGTGAAGGTAGAGGTGTTTTAATCTCCAAGTGAAGTTGTTGTGTAGCTGTAGATACTTTAACGCACTTTCATAATGAAAAGAATTGGTCGTTTAAAAATTAATGGTTCAGAGTTTCGGCTTTTGAAAGGCCACGTCTCACGTGGTGCTGTTCGTGTACACTGTATTGCTGCGTGCTTGTGCGTGCGCACAAAAACAAACAAAAACTTGCTGGTGTTTCCTTTAATATTCTCCACTTATGCCAGAGTTTTAGCGTTGTTGAGTTATTTAACTATCTCTACGGCGTTTTTTTTGTGGTAAATGTGGAGGTAGAAATCGTAGCTATTCCGCGTATCTTACTTTGGTGCAATGAGTGTGGCTCACTTGGGTTTTGATGGCCTGACCTAAGAGGTCGTTCTTTGTTTCATGTCATTCATTTATGGAATTCCAACAAAAATCTGGTGTTCTAAGTCATCTCCTCTGATGTGCTTCGTTCTTCGCAGATAACCTCCGTGACCCTTGACCTGGATGAAGGTCAGGAGCGGCGGATATCTCCGGACCACCTGTTCGCCGAGACTTTGCTTCATCGTCGCTTCGCGTTCGAGGTAAGTGCCTTTTAACGCGAGCTCGCTTTGAAGTGGCACAGAGCACGCTGGTCCAGCCTGCTCTGAAACCTCTGTGCGAAATTGCCACAGTCACGTTATCCGATCTCGACGATTGTTGCCATTCTGTTATGTTTTACTGTCGTGCAGTGCTCGAACGACAAATGCTTTTTGTAAAAGTGCGTCTCAGTTTTTAGCGATTGTTTCGGATTTTTTTCCGGCCTGTTGTGCTTTGGTTCATTTACATCTGCCTCTGCCACTTAAGGCCAGGAAAGCCGAAGCACTTGGCTTCAAGTTATTCTCGCTCGTCTGTTTCAAAGACAATAGTTGACTCACTGTGGTCTGTCAGATGCTAGTCAGAAGTTTGCTGACTTTTCAGAATGCGGTGTTGATTCCTCGCTAATGCCCGTACTGCAGTGAGATATCTTGCGTGGCCTTCTCTTTTGTTTGCAGATAACCAAACCACCCGAGCACGGAGTATTAATCCTGCTCAATCCTGACACCGACGCAGCGGCCGGCTCGATGGGAGGTAATACTACTTTCTTTACGACGAGGGACATCGACAATGGCAAGCTCCACTACAAGTAAGGTTCTGCTTGAGCTACGGTCTCTGTTTCCTTTCGCTCAGGTCGGCGCAATAACACGCGGGGACATTTTTAAACGATGACGCAACAATTCGGTCATTGTCGCGTTGATGGAAGAATTTCTCGCGGCGAACGCTCGCCAAAGTCTGGTTTCCCCTGTGTGGCAACAACTCTGCGATTGACTGGAGTTACTTGGGTTTTGTACATCAAGCGTCAATGTCGCAATACCGTGAAGGCTTGGGGCTTGCGAGTATGGCAGCTAGCGGAATGCTCGTTATTCTGCGCAGCTTGGTCGAGATGATGTGCGCTGAAGCCCCGTGTTGGTGAGGCAGCGATGAGGTGCTGTAATATTGATATGCTGGTCGGTGCTGCGCTGATGGGTTTCATGATTATTAGATTAGCATCGCGTTTAACGGTAATCACTCCCGTGCACCACACAAATCGATTTGATCCGCTGATCATCATCAACTTCGCGTCGACTCAGTAAAGAGTAAACTTTGTATTTGCTTATATTTTTAATTGCGTAACATCTCTTGATAAATGTTATAAACATTTCTGTTGTCCTGCGAAACTTGCATGCAGTTTTAGACATTCAAATGTTTGCGTTGATATTCAGATATTAATCTTTATATATTTTCACATGGCCAAAGTGACCGTTGTTTCGGTATTACCTTAAAAACCATATGAAATGATACACAAAACAGAGTAAATGCAAACTATCGGAACCAGGGTTCCTGCCACTTTGGTTGAGCTGAGAGCGTCATCAAAGCCTGGTTGAAAAATTGACGTAGGCGTGTTTACACAACATGCGTGTGTTGTTGTGCGCAGCCTAAAGTGCGTTTGCCGAGTCCACCATCAACTTCGGCGCAAATTAGGTGCAGACGACCAGCTCACCAAATTGCTTACATCTCTGCTGCGTTAATCCGCCGCAAGCAGAGAGTTGCGATGATGTGCACAGTCAGGCTTATTAGCAGAATGCTCATTTGGTTCGTTGATTGCTCATTTAAGATGTTATATTTTCAGCCCTTGTCATCTTGCCAACCCTTATCGATGTGCTATGATATAATATTATTTGCATTATTGGTTGGTGCGTTGTTGTTTCGTACACAACTTGTAAGATGTTTCTCGCTTCCTAATGTATTTTGGCAAATGTCTTTTGAAAAACCTTACAACAAACATAACCACCAACGCAGTGGATATCAACGACATAGTTCAAACGTTTCGATAAGAAGCTTCAGCATTATCAGTGAGGTCGAAACGCAAATGTTTTTTAGCGTACCCTTCGTGCAGCACTCAATAGTGTACGTGTTTTCACTGAAAACAGACACGACGACAGCGAATCGACAACCGACTATTTCAACTTCACCGCCACACCTGTGCTTGATGGCGAGCTTCCCGACAAAGTAGCAAAGCTCAGTAACGTGTCAGCTCGCGGTACTTTTACGGTCTCGGTCTCTCTGGGTAAGCTGAGTTACTTATTATCAAGCTATGCGTGAAAAAAGAAGCTTACATTTTGTGCTTGTGAAATCATTCAGAGCTTTGTACATAAAAGAGAAACGTGAAAGTTTTTTTCGTTTGTATCAAGCGCGGCGTGATAAAATTTCGAGGCACACCATCAATTATACGGACTTGAGTTCTCGCATGTTGCTCTGCAACGTTCCTGACCTGCGAAACACCGTTAATTAAAGTTGCTGTGTAGTTTTTCATGTCGCATTTTCGCCGACAACTGACGGGTGCGCGTGAGGCTTGAAAAACATCAAGCGTTGCAGCTTTTTAGCTTTTGGTTTCGTACTCAACAATAAGTGAATCTTGCATCGACAACGGCACGCTAGGAACGTCACTAAAACACTAGACTGTTGAACTCTGGGACGTACTGCTTCGTGGACGACTTATTCTGTTAACTCCGTGCCGCTCGTACAAGGAATTAATGTGGTGATCAATGCTCGCGTGGCATGGCAGACAATCGTCAATGTTCGCTGCTGTGTGCTTCAAGAGGAATTGTTCAACGGTTCCACACAAATTAACAGAATCTTCCAAAAAAATGTTCCAAATACCGTTAAAAGTCCCTCATTTCACGGCATTTTGCCAAAGTGTGTAGGATTCCCTACTGTGTTGGCGCGCGTGGATTGTATTTGAGATGTTTATCGCTTATGTTCGGTCTTTGTGACAAAATCTAAGCAACAAGCATTGGCATTGTTTGAACTAATGTTCCCATTTTAACAGTGAACGACAACTCTCCAATCAGAGTGGTGGATCGACTTTTCAGGGTCGTGCGTCATCGATCTAGGCTGCTGACCCGAGATGACCTCTGGTATCATGACCTGGATTCTGACCAAGATGACCTTGACCTCGTTTATGTTAGACGCGGTATAACCAACGGCGACATCATCAATGCCACAAGCAAACGTCACGAGCCAGTATGTTTAACCGCCTTGATGATTGTATGCAGACCAAGTTGCCCGTCGCACATTTTTTGGTATCGAATCAACTGTTTTGAATATGCCGTGTATTATCTTCTGCGTAAAGACAGTCTGCAAACATTGCTTTGCAAGAACCGAAACTCTTGTTTCCTGTAGTTTGTCTGTGAATGGTCTGATTTCCATTAATCTTGTGTCGTGTTACGTATGTAATTGAAATTGACCGGAAACCCTGATAACTGAATTTATTTGATTGTAAAATATGATGTTCTGAGAAAAAACAACCTACAGTTCCATTTCACTTGTTTTCTTGGTAAGAAAATAGTTTCGTCTGTTTTTTTCAGTTTCTTGATTAGTGTCATGAAATACTGTAGGAAGTCATGAAAACCTGGGCTAAGAAACTTTGCATGATCTTTAAAATTTAAACCATCCACATTGAGACCTTCGCGGTCGCCGAATGCTGCGCTGCTTTTGTAAGTGCATTTTCCTGCTCAAATGAAAGTCAATACATGACCCTTCTCACACGGATTTAAACAGGTTTGCAGCCATATTTCCAAACAATTTGCACTTTTGATGCTCTTACTTAGGCAAGAATAATTTGTGGCTGCAGCGCTCACTTACCATAAGCTGCGAACGTTGACCATAAAATGTGTTTGTCTCAGATTTTCGAATTCACTCAGCGTGACATCGATTCGAACTCAGTGCTGTTCCGTCACCGCAAGGGAGGCTTCGGCCGCTTCGTCTTCTGGGTCAGAGACGGCAAACATGTCGTACCAGGTAATCTGTGGCCTGGATCATATCGCTTTCTACCTGTGCTCGAATACATCGCGTTGAAAGCCACGTCCACCCGCTTAAGCTTACTAGTTGTTAACAATAGTTATCGGCGTTATGTTGCCGCACATCCACAGGCCTTTTCACCATTCAAGCGTCAGAACCGTATATCAGACGAAAGAATGTCTCGTCATTCCTACTGGTCAAGAAAAACTCTAGCGCTGCAATTGGTGTCGAACAGCTCCAATACGAAACAAACGCAAGAGGACTTCGAAGCGATATCAAGTTCAGGTAGATTGATCACCAGTTGGCTTTGAGAGATTCGCAGTGACCCACGTTCGTGGTCTAAGAACGTGCCTGTTCGGCTGAAGCAAATTAGAGCTGGGTGTTGTGAAATCAGTGTGCATCACTCGATATGGAATAAAAACACATATGGGCTTTTGACAGATGCGAATCAGCGTTTTCGTGTGTGGCACCTAGAATTGTTTTTCTGGCACGCTTTGGCGTTTGACATGGTTAAGTGGGAAGGAGACTTGCAATACGTTGGCCCCACTTTTGTGCAACTTACTTTTGCTTAACTGAACTAAAGTTCACTTGTTGATCAACTTGCTTCGCCAGAAACACGTGTGTTTATTCGCATTTAAACTTGCCAGTCCCTGATTATGCTGTGGATATTTAAGTTGCATTGATTGTAAAAGAATTGTGCGTTTTCCTGTCAGTTGGGGCGTGTTATGACGTTCGTTTCTTATTTTAGTGTGTTGGAACCACCACTGCACGGACAACTCCTTGTGGCTGCGAATCGAACCCGTACTCTTCAGTTCACTCAGTTGGATATCGACGAAGACCGACTCACGTACCAGCACGATGGATCCAATTCGATGAATGACAGCATTCGCTTCACTGCTGAAGCCGGATCCGTGTCTGCATCGGGCGTTGTGAGATTTTAGTTTTTTTTTTCTGTAATAGCCCGTTTTAGTACCGCTTATTCTCTTTGACCGCTAGTGGCAAGCCGAGTCCTGAGCCTACCTGAGGCTCAGTTCTAGTTGGGTTGTACCGTGCAGCATAGCAGCTAATGCACAACATAGCTGATACGCTTCGACATTATTCTATCAATACTTCTGTTTCCATTT
>JGI24159J19872_10001721_pt1 | contig 24779 bp, 17 predicted proteins | sample Ectturendosymbi4_FD_19872 | JGI IMG/M metagenome (IMG submission 19872)
CCTGTTGGTCCTGCTTTCACTGTTAGCGAATTTGACAGGGTTGGCGGTCTTGGTTTTGCTTTTGACGTCTTTTGCGTCGCACTGTTATTTCTTACGTCACAGAGTCCTTTGGTTTGGAATTGCTAGCATTGCCAATTGTTGCTTTATTTTTTGACTGAAGATGGATGAAGAATAATCCGAAACGTCTCAAAATAAAAATGTATAGTTTTTGAAGTTTTTTTTTAGTGTTGATGAAGCTGTACTTACCTAAACCTTTTGTTTTTTGCTTTGTTGACCAGAGCAACCGCATTGATTCTCACATCACTGCAATTTTGAAAATAGTTCGATGTGCGGTTATACTCGTCAGACAATTATTGGAAACTCAAACTGGCAGAAAGTCGACCTCACAACTGATGGAAACTTTGACAGTTTTTCTAACACAGACGGCACCTACGGAGTTACACGAAAAGGTTTGGATAAAAAGCAATCATCTTTTGGAGTTGTTATTAGTGGGCAACGACTGATTTCTCTAATTTATTTTTGGCCTGCCTTGCTGTACATAGCATCAGTGTATTGAAAGTTTGTGATACGCCTTGTGTGACTCTGTTTCCAGCAGGTTTGCCGAGTCGGAGTCGCAAGGAGTCAGAGGTTTTTGGGTGGAGTCGGATACCTAAGAACACCGGGAGTTGGATTTTTTATCCGACTCCGAAAGTCCAATTGAATCATTTCTTACATCGCACTCTTAAGTTAGGAGTCGTAACTCGTGCCTGTTGAAATGATACAATTTGTTTCGAAACTTTTAATGAAACAAATAATTCTTGCTGTACACCGCGATTTCGATTGATTGCTAGTTGCTACGGAATTAGCTACGTTCAGCTTGAAGAACTAGAATCATGTGAAGAACGCTTTCTCTTAAACAACGGTGTGCGTTGCTTAGTGTTTACACAGTTACCCGTCTTTTGTGGGACGCGAATTTCTTCTTGTGTTGCTGCTGTGCTGTTTGGTAGACCAATAGACCACGAAATTTACTGGAAGTAAACTGTGTTGTTCTGACAGCTGTTGTGTACTTCCGGTTTGCTCAGATGATTTACTGAGTAGTTTTTCGGGCGTAGTTCATTCTGTATGATTTTTCTGCGTGATCAGAATAACCAATAATAGCTGCAAGCATGCTGTCCAAGTGCGTAATGCGAATGAATTTGATGCTTTAGTCAATACTGCAAGGTGAGTAGTAAGCAGTAGGTACTATTACTGTAATGTTACAAGCTAAAAAATTCTAAAGAATTGTTCATTTTCATATCCTTTTTTATCTTCAGAATAGTTTAAAATTATCATATAGAGAATAGCTCTGTAGCTAGATACTAGCTCTCGCTACATACCACTTCCAAAGGTTTCTTGAATATAGTTCATATGTTAATGTTAATACATGACATAGGGGCTACTCATAATAAATAGAAGAAAATTTTATGATTCCTAAATATTCTTTAAATAAATTAGATTAATTCAAATCTCTAACTCATGTATCTGGCGACAGTATCAAAAATGCTAATTTCTAAAATAATATTAGCTTGCTGCTTTGCCATTGCTGACAGCTAAACTTCATTCACGTTATATTAAGGAGTTGGAGTCGGATATTTTGGAGAGATCGGAGTCAGAAAATTTTCGAAGCTAGGAGTCAGAGTCGGACATTTAACCTCCGATTCCGCAACCATGGTTTCCAGAATCAACCTCAGCTTTCGGTATAGCCATTATAGGAATAGCTGCAGTCACGTTGGCTCACTGTATCAGCATTCCAGATAATGGTGATATTTACAATCATCAGTATCCGAAAAATCACCCCGACATGAATATGTTTTTAGTCTATGTTGTAAGCATGGCTTGCAAAAGATTGCGATACTTTGAGTTGTTTTATTTCGAGTCATGTCTATCAGCACAGAAGAGTTCGCACCACGAGTTTTCAAATAGCAGCAAACATTTTTAAATAATAAAGTTTTCGCTGTGGACCGTACCACGGCACAACAGGCCATGAGTTAGCCATATTTTTTCTGGTAGTTAGCCACAATCTATTTGAGTGGTTTCTAACCAGGGGTCGTAGCGAGACACCATTCCAGGGGGCGCGTGAGGCGTCCGTCTTTATGACAGGAAACTGATTTTTTATCACTCTCTTGCAGATTTTTTAAATGCTTTGTAATGGATTATAGACAAAAACGCAAGATTCGTTCAAACATATGTGTCACGATTATTCGCGTAAACATTAACTACAATATATTCTGCTCGAGCTTGTAGCAGTTTTTGCTCGAATGAACTAGATATTGGCATTGTTTTTATGACGTGGTAAAATTACTTTTCTCCACAATTCTCGGAGAGTCTGAGCGGAGTGTATATATAGTATATATACGAGTCGATTCCGCATTTCATCATTCTTAGTAACGTCTGAGGTGAAGCTGATGAATCGTCCGTAAAGTAGAGCAAAGGAGTCGTGTGCACTGCATGCCTTTCATATTGGAATAAATTGTTATTCTTGAGAAAGTGTTTTGTTGATTTGGAGAGACGTGAAACTCTGCTCTACCTAATTGCGAATGGAGATAAAAATGGAAGCTTTTCTGCATTCTGATAAACATCATAACCAGGCCCGTAACCAGCTTGGGACACCAGGAGAGGCGAAGAGTTTTCCGTGAGGGGCCGAAATTTTTTGAACTATGTCCAATCTTTTTAAACTACGTCCAACACATTTTTTCAGGGGTGGGCGAAAAATTTCCTGGGGGAATCGCCCCCCTGCGCCCCCCTGGCTACGGGCCTGATGATAACCCTTCATCATATCGAAGTAAAGGAAATGGAATGATGGCTACGTTCGGTTTGGTTTCACTCTCTTATCAATTAAGACGAAATATAGAAATCTCTTGAATGCACAGGCAGACATGCGTATTGCTATGTCAGAAATATAGTTCCACGTTTTGAAAAACTCGTAAGAAAGGAACAGGAACAAAAGAGTCAATGAACTGAAATAATATTCGCAAAGTTTTGGAAGCCAACCTTTCGAATTAGTTATTTTGTACATTTTCAAGCAAGTGACTATCTTTGGAGAGTATATTCAAATGTGAATCTGTGCTATCCTTACTTGTTCACATGTTTGATTTTCTTTACATATTAAAAAATAAAATTTTTTTTCTAAACGTTTGAAAGCTAGTTTTGATTACACATTTTAGGGGAAGAGAGGTCTGAAAAAATATTTTCAGCAGTGCAGGAGTAAAAGAGGCTGAGAACCCTGATTTATTGAGTATTAACTAACAAACACCTATGTTTGCACACTTTTTCGAAGCTTATTCCAAGAACCTGGTGTTCTCTGAAACACGAAACTGGAGTTTTCAAGTTAGAATCATTCCTGTGTTAAAAAAGTTGCCTCCACTATAAAAAGACAAGGGATAGTTTTTTTTAGGCAGATCAAAAAAGAAATAATTCGCAAGCATGAATACAATGTCCACTTGAGTGAGATCGCACAAATATACAAAAATGCCAAGTTGCAACAGATAGGGGCTTCTTTAAAGAAGCATTTATAATCATTGCCGGTGAATCTCCCTGGCCGATAAGCATGTACTATTAAAATGTAATCTTTCGTGCAAGTTACTTACATGGTTTCTTAAGCAAGGACGTTTGTACAAAATGCTACTTCACCAAACATTTTGTACCAAACCCCGGACACTTGTTCAGTAAAACAGCTATGAAAGTGGAGTAAGCCTATAGAATGTATAGATGGTATATATGTGCCAGTATGAGATGGGTGTCCACCGTTTAGAGCTCCAGCACTCAGTCATTTAGGATGTTTAGAGGAGTTTCAATTATAACTGGGACACGCCCTAAACTTTTTCACTTGCACGAAATCCCAGGTTTCAATACAGATGGTGTTTCTTCAAAATTGTTTTTATTTTTTTGCCGCCAACTTTTTTGGAATCACTGGCAAAAGTTACAGAAAGATTCTGAAAAAGTAGGTAAACTTCTTAATTGATTTTCCATCAAAACGTTTTGCAGGCTGCAGCTACCCATCCTCATGGATTATACCTATCCGTTTACACAGCGTTGAGTTTCAGCTGTGATGTAATTACTGGCACTATGTCGCAAATAATAACGTCAGTCGTTCCGTTATACATATGTAGTACGTTTTGTACACATCGAATTTGATCGCATTTGTTTGTCCCCGTTTTCTTACGTTATTTTCATTCAAGTCCGATAACCCTGCCCTATCTGCCACGTTATTCCCAATGTCCTTTAATATTTAACCAATTTTTATCCAGGCAGCTACATGCTTTTGGCCAACCAGTTCAACGAACCTTCCCTTTCTGCTCAGCTTATGACAATGCACCTCAAGTCCAAAGTTCCCGAACAGTGTTTGCAGTTTCGGTATAAGATCAGTCAACGTTCAACTTTGAGGTACTAAGGTGTTTGTAATGATGTGTAGCCAGGCCCGTAGCCAGGGTTCAAGGTTTGGTGGGGCGCAAAATATTTTAGGGGGGCAAGATTTTTGCTTTTACTATATGTTTAAACATATTTTTCTGGGCGCAACAAAATTTGGGGGTTCACTGCCCCCGAATGCCCCCCGTGACTGCGGGCCTGTGTGTAGCAACAGCACATGAAACCATGCTGAAGTTCATTCAAATATTTTTGGAAGTGCTTATCAATTTTGCTGATGCAAAATATTTTGGAAGAATGTTTAACGGATTAATTGATTACACACGCTCATGAATTCAGCAATAGGCCTACGTTATTCCACACATATATCACTTTGGATAGTCTTAACCGAGTAAACTTCAGAATACGTAGATCCCAGTGTATTTTAATGCTCATTTATTAGTTAAGCATTTTTTGGCAATGGAGTGTTACAAAATATTGTCCATATGTTTTAAAAGAAGTAGGTTTCATGTTGCCATAAAAGCACAGCAAGGTCGATAATGTTTTTTTAAAGAGTATTTGTCGTGGATTTATCTCCTTCGGGTGAGACCAAAGAAGTAATGTGGCAGTTTACAAAAGACCCAAGATACTGGGACTTGGCACAAACTACAATAAACGCTACTGGTAATTTCAAAATTGTGTTTGAAGGAAGTGCGACGTGGCCTACAACAGGTAAGCTCACAATGAAGCTTTTTTCGGGCAACTTAAAAGTCATTGCATGGTCAAAAACGTATTGTATAATATAATCAAAATAGTATATACTAATATATGTGGTGAAAGCGTATGCTTCTACGGTACAGACATATTTGGAGCAAGCGGAATACCAGGTACTTAGACCACGGCCCTTTCATGTAAAGCTTTGCCCCTCACGTGCTCATAAAATTGTTTGTTAGACGTCGGGAATTTTTTCAGCTTCACTCTGTTTCAATAACATCACTGGCACCAATGTTCCCTCTAAGGTGCACCACTTCGTAAATGTGCAGTACCGCCAGACAAGTTGCGCAGTGAAATCTCGTTCTCGCGCACTTGCAACAGTCCAAATGCCGTGTGTACACCGCATAGCCGTTGCAACGCTTGAAACGTTTCACTGTTTGTGTGTTTACATGCTTGCACAATTGCATGCGCACTAAAACAAAGGTTTGCTCAGTGCAAAATTTTCTAAGAGGGAGCACTGCCGGGCACTCCAGCTGTGTTTTCCTTTATGAAAATGTCTGACTTCGTTTTTGAGTAATACACTGATTTAAAGTATTCTGAATAAACAGATGTTAGTTCTGAAACATTTATGCCGTTAACAAGATATTTCTGGATTCCGTTTGTGTTCTCTATTGTGTGATGAAATCGAAAATTTCTTAGCTTTTCCTTCCATCATACACTTTTTCAGTTGGAGAAATGGCATTCCCTAACTTACTAAAAAAATCATCTTTGTTTATTAATTATCAACAGATGGGTTTATCATACTCTATAAGTTCTTAATGAGCAATTTTTCCCAGCATTTGTTTCCGTTCAAAATTCTCGTGGACCAGGAGTGGGAAAAGGAAAACTACCCCGCTGAATTTTTTTGGTATTCGTATACATAATACAAACGTAAAACGTTTAGTATCTTTTTCATGCCACTCGAGTATTACTCACCTGAAAAACATGCAGTATGATCAGTGCCATATCAGCCCAACTTTGTCCAACCCCAAATGCTTCCACGGGTCCCCAAATGGTGATTTATAAAAAAAAGTTATGTTATGCTACATCTCGAGGCTGAATGGCCTTCAAAACAAAATATCCTAATTGCGGACACAATTTTGGCAGAACCAGGCCCGTAGCCATATTTAAAGGATGGGGGGAAAAACATTTTTAGGGTGGAAATATTTTTGTTTTTATCGTATGTTTAAAACAAATTATTCAAAATTTGGGGGGCACAGAAAGATTAGGGGGTAACTGCCTCCAAATGCCCCTCCGTGTCTGCGGGCCTGGGCAGTACCGTCGCCAGAGAGTCTTCCATTGGGGTCCTTCATGTTTGTCCAGGGTGCTAGACATTCTGAAAATGTATTTTTAATTCACAACATGAACAGCATTTGCAGATTGTGCAAATTAATTATAAATATTTTCATGCAAATACCCATAATAGGCTCATATTTTCCAACTAAAAATTTTGAACGAGCTTAACAAAAGGAATTGGGTCGTAAACCATTATTACTTAATTGACGCCAATAATTTAGAGATGTCGTAATAATATGCAAATGCAAAAAATTGCAGGAAATCGGTATCAGTCCTATCTTTCAGTTATGAAAGCATTATAACTGAAGGAGCAAACATGAGGCCGGTCAAAGCATGTGCGCAGCAATAACCGTTTTTTTCATTAGCGCAAATTGATAAACTTACCATGAGCTGAAGTGAAATATATATGCTTACAAACCGTGCGCATTGGGCTTTTCACTGGCCGAAATACGCATGCATAAACCTTGCTGATGTCTGGACTGTTAATCTTCTGGTGCATGACATATGTTTAGATTAATAACATTTTGTATCTCAAATCGCCTATAAATGTTAACGAATATAGACTAAGGCCTACGTGGACGCAACGGTTGACATCCATAATCCACCAACTGCACTACTATGTTTTGGGACAACCACCAAAATAGACTTCTAAGTACACAATTAACTCCATCTGGCTGTCTGACAGTTCGCCAATGTCCGATCCTCTGCCTCGAGAGACAGATTCTAGCGGATTGTTGTGTGACAGCGTGGTCCCCCCAATTGGGAGGTATGGAGTGCGGCTGATACGGCTCTGAGTATTATAGTCGAGTGCATAGTGATCATATCACGGAAGCCATGATCTACAACGTACACCTAACGGTTGTAGACCTAGCAGCCTCAACTGTTAGATCTAATAATTATATTTTTCTATATAAAAAGTATGATTTGCACAATCTGGAGCTTCGCTCAGTTCGCTGGGTACTGACAGAACAATGTTGCCCTGACAGAACAGCAGGGACGTCTTATTAGTGCCGTAGAAAGCAAGGTACGGATCAAACTAGTTTTCACGAGGAGAGTCGTACTATAGATACTGTACCGCAGTCTCCAGAGAGTTTTATCTTGTTGGCAAGATCTCTAGAGAATCTCCAGTTCCTGCACTAGTGTGGACAGGAATTTTTTCTTGAAATTCAAAGTCATTTTCAAGTTGTCCAGGATTTTCATTTAGGACCACGCTGTTTTCACAACAATCTTAAACTCATATTTAGCAACAAAAATTAACTTTTAGCTTAAGTCATTAGCACACTGACTGTACAGTACTGTATAGTGCAGGCAAGCTGAGCTTCACCTTCGTTCCGCGATGTGGTGCATGACTTTTTTGCAATTTCATCTAGCACTACATCAACAGTGTTATGTTAGAGAAGTTCTTTGTCTATTTACTGCGGCTTGATGTGAATATTTATTGAATTTGGCTTATAATAAAATTTTTGATATCTTCCAAGAAATTTAAATTAGAGTTTAGACTGCTACAAGAATCTCAGACAGCAGATTTCGGTTTCGTTTCTCTAAAAGAGCTGTGTGTGTTCTGTTGGGAGAATGTTTGTTTGCCTGACTCAGTGTGCATATTTATGAATTTAATGGCGTATGGTAAATAATTATTTACCGCATTTAAGTTAAAGTTTATTGAGAATACATTAATAATCCAAAAACGCTGTTTTCTGTTTACTATTCAAATCAAACAGGAAAAAAAATTATACACAAAAAGATATTTGGCATGTGACGTCGTTCATCCTAGCACTGCATTTCAATAGTGCTAAGTTAGATGAGTCGTAAACTTACAGAACAAATCGTTAACTGTGACACACTGTATTTAAAAGTTGACGCTCCGAGACTAAGGACATGGAAATTATCAACAGTAAGTTACAGTACTGTATCTTTCTGATCACGCAAGAAGTAGCCTGGTGGAAATGAATGGCCCAATGCAGTGGCGTAGCAAGGGGGGTTCTGGGGGCCGCGGGCCCCGGGCGGCACTTTGCTGATCAAAAACAATTTTTGAAAGGGTTTGAAAGTTCTCGCTTTTCATTATTATTTTTAAATAAATTTTTAAAGCATTTAAAAGTTCCAAGTCTTTTCAATTTTTGTGTTTAGAGGCCCTAGACTGGTAGGTTAGCCTGTAAAAACACGACATGTGGCTGTGGAGTGAGCAAATTGATGAAATGTTCATTCAAATCCCGGGTCAAAAACCCAATGTGCAAAAGTTCTCCAGTGTTTGTCTGGAAGTTAGGGTTTTTTAACACACTTATTTGTGTGGCAACTGTGCCCCAGTCCCTACACTTTCCTCGCCAGACAAAGCCATTTCCACCATCTCAGTGAAGAGCCCTTTGCACAAAGGAAAGAGATGACATTCGACTGCGGACTAGCAAAGATTAGGGCTGCGGTTTTTATTGTCCTCCCTCTCAAAATCTGATAAAAAAGTTTTGCATGAAATCACGGTAAATAGTCAAGGCTAGCTTAATCCTTTTTCTCGTATCGTTAGTTCCTCAGTAACGCCCCACCGTCGCATCATAACATCACCTGACACCTAGGCATTGGCGACGAAGATTGCGTTGGGGCGATCACAGCTAAGTGGTAGAGTGTCCGCCTCACAATTGGAAGGTTGTGTGTACAGTTCACCGACACTGAGTGAAACGCCTTAGCGCACCTTGGGCAAGATCGCTCGCCTCAACTGCCCCGGTAAGAAGCAATTTCAGGCATTGGCATGCCGGTATTGCTGTCGCCANAATCATAAAAAACATTTCTTGACACATCCCATGCTATTTTTTAATGTTCAGTGGGGATATTTTCAATAAGTGCCATAAGCTGTAGCTTAGTCATTAAGTGGGCTTACCAACATTAAATTTTGGCGGTTGAAGTAAAGTACTCTGCAAAGATAACTTTACTCATTTGTTCAGTTTCAATGCAATGGCTGTTTTTCTGCATGACGTAATGGTGTCGGAAAATGACGTTCTTGAAGCGGGGTAATGCATTTGGTGTGTTCGTGAGTAACTTTGAGCTCAGATTGTCGGTTTGAACGGCAATAGAGTGAAATAGAGCCAGCCGATAGGCAACGTGAGTTTCGCAAAAGTCTCCTTTGTTCAACGGTTTACTTAATATTTGCAGTCATAGAAAAATTCATTTCAACAAACAAAGCTTAGAAAAGGTGTTGCTCTCGTTTTGATGAATTTGAGGCAAGAACCTTAGTCTGAAAACCTAACGCAAGGGCACACGATATGTTTAGATATAGTTGTGGGGAAGGCTGTATAAGGGGGCGTTAATCAAAACAGTTGTACAACTTGGCAATGGCTGTACTGAATAAAGTTGTTCAGCTCACTTACGGTCGAAGGTAAGAAGTTGTAATCACCGCTGAGCATTAAAAAAAGGCCTATGTCCCATCTGGCATGGTTTGGTAATATAGGTTTTGGAATAGACGTCTGTTGCTAAGCAGTCCTGTCGCCACGGGGGCGTAGCCCCCCAAACAAATCTCCAATTCTTGAAATATGAAGCACTATAAATCAGTAGATTTTTTGTCAAATTTTAGAATATCAATCCCCACTGCATAAACGTAAAGTCCCCAATTGAAGACCTTCTGGCGATCCTCTTCTTTCGTTTGAGCGAGTTCTTTTATCCACTGCAAGACCGCTTAGATATCGGGGCAGGTGTTGAGCAGCCATTCCGTTGTCTCATCGTCCAGAACCGTCAGGCCCTGTAGTCTGTGGGTGGTCGATGGATTGGACAGTGGAGGACGACATGGTCGACGGTTTGTTCTGTGCCACACTCACAGGCCGCAGAGGAGGCCATACCCCATTTATACAGGCAGGAGCGGAAACGATGATTCTGGCGATGATTCTGTTGGTAACGACCAAAGGCAAGGAATAACACTATACACATGTTTTGGAAAAGGTCCAACACAACAGCGAGACCAAGTGCGCAGGTGAAGACTGCAAGCCAGGGCTTCTCAACCATAATTTTAAGCCTGTTTAAGATATTTTATCAAAACGGGTCACCGCACCTACAGAGGGCTCCGCGCACGTGCCGACAGAGTTAACGTTCGAAGCCTTTTATACATACTAAGAGGATTAAACCAGTACTGAAACGTGAAGTGAACAATGAAACGTTGTTTACATCACTGAGATCATAATATCAGATTGATAATTATAGCCTGGTATATGTAGTATATACACTATTTTTAGTTAAAGATGGGGATAATATACGAAGTTTTAACATATATAAATGTTTACATCTGTAAAGTAGGTATGCCGCCATCACAACCCTCAACTTTTTCGTGTAATCCCCTGAAATGTGTAAACCATTGAAGAGTCATGCGGTGAGCTTACCGGAGATTGCAAACTAACACCGAAGAAAATTTGGCGAAACATGCCGGGTTCGTGCCCATGCCCAGGTAATAAAATAACATGCCCAGGTAATAAAAGCAAAAAATAGAAAAATTAATGATATGAAAGGTGGTGGCAGGCAGAAAAAGCAAGGTTCATAATCGTCAATGAAAAACAAGACACATTTCAGTTTGTGAGTGTTTGATTGTGATCTTCAAGATGCTTTATTGATATTTATATCTATATTTATTTATATTTCAAGATTATTGATATTTATATTTCAAGATGCTTTATTGATATTTATAAGCATTGCCCATATGTACGAAACATAATCTTCCTTCATTTGAAATTTTTGACAGCAAATTTGAGGTGTGGAAATTTAACGGCGTTCCTGGTGTACCCATTATCCAGAACAAGTTCTTAGACAATGTGACACCAGGAGACCCGCATTTAGTTACATCCGTAATATCTGCATAGGTTCTCTCATGGATATAACAAGGACGATTTTCACGAAAGCTATGTTCGCTTGATCCCTCTAAGACTTCTGATGACCCTGATTATTAAGACAAGGAAGAGACTTAGATTTTTCAAGTGTTTTTATAGTTTTTATTCTCTAAAAGAAATTCACACGAATATCGAACTCACCGATAGATTTCATAAGATGTCCACTCTCGAAATGCTCTCGAACACAGCAACACAGTCAAGACTCAATGAACATTGCAAATCTTACACCAGTCAAGAATACTCAGAACTGATTACTCGCTTTCTGACATTTTCTGTCCTAGCGCAAGGAATGATATTTAGTAAATCGATCTCAGATTCAGTTGAACAGTGACTAGATTCCTAGTGGATTTTCCTGAGAAAAAGGTTCTCACGTTTTTCCCGCGATTGCATAACACGGATTTGGAAACGTTTGTTTTCAGAGTATGGCGTCCAGTTGGATTTGATTTATCGCCTAATTGTTTTTAACTATAAGTCAGTCGGTTAACTTTGTATTGACTTCTCAAATCGTCAGTCAAAGTGACAGAAGTTCGCCTTATGCTTACTCTGATTTCACAGGACAGGGCGACAGGGATTTGCCTTGCTTTGACTTTTACGGGGCAGAGTGACGGGGGTTCGCCTTGCTCTGGTTTTACGAGGCAGAGTGACAGGGATTCGCCTTGACACAGGGAAAGGCCATGTATTGCCTTTCTTGGCGATCTTGTGTGGCTCAGACACGCGCGTCTAGGGGTCAAGCAAGGCAATAAATTGCCTTTTGACAATATCGACCCACTAGACTGTCGGGAGAGTGCCACTAGGACTGAACAAGGCAGCGGCCTTTTGACAATACCAGTCCTCGTGGCAGGCGGCCAATTCGGACAAGCCAATTTGCAGAGTCGGGTGTCAGTACATCTCCCGGACAAGCCACAAATCTAAACTAGAAAATCGGAGTCAAGGGACTTGAAATTCTAGTCTGAGAACTCACGTCACCATAGACCCTATACCTTTCCCAGGCTAGTAAAACTGCCACAGGCGGAATCTAAGCGACACTCGTGGAACACCCGTCGAGCTAGGGTGGCCACAAGGTAGAGTCTCGTTGAGAGCTCGCGTCACCATAGACCCTATACCTTTCCAAGGCTAGTTAAAACTGCCACAGGCGGAATCTAAGCGACACTCGTGGAACACCCGTCGAGCTAGGGTGGCACAAGGCAGGGCCTCATTTTACTTCGATGGCTGAACTACTCAAGGGCAGGGCAGACCAGGGAAGGAATTCACGAAAGAGAACTTAAGCGAACTGAAAATGGTAGCTAAAATCGAAGCTTATATACCCAATTTAGTTGGAAACTCCCTAATTAATTATTATTTGATTAGTCACAAGACCTCACCATATAAGGTCTTGTTTGAGTGAACATTCCCTTATAAGGCAATGACTTAATTAATCATTGTTTGATTAAGGCTTGACCATTGCCTTATGAGGCGTTTTTGTGGGGTTTTCAGTCGTGATTTTTGATTACATCATTAATGAAAAGTTTTCTGTACTTTTCCATGACATCATTTTCTTCGGTCTTCGTTGCTTCTGTTCGTTTCTTTGTTTCATTCCTCTCTCCTAACTTTCCCAAATCAGATTTCACTTGATTTGTTTGTTACACTGTCTTGTTTTTGGATTCAAGACTGACTCGTTGAAGCTTTTGTGTTGCTTAGCAACACTGTGAAAGCATGATAGTTTGTTTGTCACGTTTTTCGTGCTTTGACTGTTCATAGCTCTTGTGTTGTCTTTCGATGATCTCCGTTTCAGCTTTTAACCTTGTTTTCTTTTGGTGAAAATCAATTTTTATATGTACAGACCATAAAGTGTCTGCTACAGAAAGGACGGCTCTTTTATAGTCCGCCCCGGGCGGCACTTAGGCTTGCTACGCCACTGGCCTAATGAAACCCTAATTTTGAGGAAGGGAAATAGGAATAAAAGGAGAGTGAAGCTGTCGACGGTGCCGTAGATTAACTCAGAGTAGGTCGTAAGCACATTGGGATGCAACGCTGCACAAAGTGAAGTCCAAAAATCATGCAAAAAATGGTGAAACGTTTTACGGAGAAGCACACGCTTCTGCAATTTCAAGATGATCGCATTCACAAGGGAAGACTCACAAGCCGGTTAATAGGCACCAATCCAACTGTTTTCGTTTATACGGTCTTAAAATGTTGCTTGATTGCACCTATATGTTTGGTGTATGTATACTGAACATGTTTGTGCACACCTAGTTTAAACAAGAACACTCTTTCATTTTAAAGAAAAATCTATTGTCTAGAAAAGGAAAATATCACTTCTACACGATTGATAGCACTGGAAACAAAATCAAAGAGTATGCTGTCAGTGTCATTTAAAGATATGTTCGGAAAATAAGTCAAATAAAATCACTCATCTGCCCAATGTGTATGTTGTTTTTGTGGCTTTCATATCTGCTATTTACCGCACTGTCACTTTTAGCTTCAAGACCCGTTTCAAGCGAAAATTCTTCAAAATGTTCAAATATAAAACAAAAGCAGTAATGATCCTTTTGAGACTTCAATATTGCATAACGTCGTCACACCCACACGCAGCGGAGGAGACGTAAGCACACATGGCACTACCAAGGAACACAAAAACACATGAAAGAACACGAACATAGTTATGTGGCGGTAATGGATAGGACTATAACGCGTAGATGCGCTAACATGGTTACTTTGAAGGAACACAAGCATGGACATGTGGTACTAGCAAAGTGCACAGGTATATGATGGCGTCAAAACGGTTGATGTCTGTTGTCAAGCACCGCAGCATGATGCTGTGACATGTTCCAAGTAGACCGATTCATAAAATGTATGGGAGAGTGTGCAGCTGGGAAGGTCCAGGGTCATTTGGGCTGCAGACCGACCGCGGGCAATGCTACGTATAGTGTGAAGGGAACAGTTGATTAATAGAATTTAAAGTCTCCTGAGTACAAGGTTTTACACACCCATGCATTTACACGGTCAGTGGATGCAAAACACGATGTAGGCAGTGGCGTAAATGACGGAGAGCGGAGGTCGAGCGGCCCCCCTGGAAAGCTAAATGTAAAAAATGGGCCTCCTTTAGCTGAAATTTGGGATAAAGAGCATTTTTTTCGTTTTCAATAACCTTTTTAGCGTTTTTCGGGGTGTTTTCGTTTTTTTTTTTGTCTGATAGATATCTACGACATCCAGATTCACCATCATTTCTTAACTGTTTTCTGAGTGTTGACTATACCTCCCTACGGTGGCCAGTGGGCCCCCTTCACCTAAGTTTTGACCTCCCCTGAATTAATCTCTAGTTCCGCCACTGGATTCAGGCAATTTTAAACCGCCAGAAAAAAAATGGTTTAATTTTGCCACATAACATCTTTGCAGTTTTCACGTATGTTGTAAATAATATTCCTGATAGCTAAAGATCAAAATGCGTCACGCCAGTTAGAGTTTAGTACAGTGCTGTAATGTGTGTCACTGTCACAAAATTTAACGAGGCTGAGAACGAGCCGTGCAATCGTGCATTTCGGAAATGAATTTTAAGTGGATGTGATGATTCTTGTAATGGGAACGGAAATTCGCGTACTTCCTTTGCAAAATTTGTATGTGCTGTACACTAGAGATGGCACGGGCCGCTAATGGTCCGGTTTTTGGGCGAGGCGCTGAGGTTGAACGAGCGGGCCGCTGACGATATTTTTAGCAGTTGGATTTCACCGTGCCGCTACGAGTCCCCCGCTAATGTTGAAAAATCCTTTAAAGTTTTTGTGTTAAAAGAACCACTCGGTGGCAATAAAGTGAGTGGCATCTGCTTGGCATTGCTTTGCGGTTGCTGAATTTTTAGGCAAATTTGCTTTTCCCATATGTGAGCACTCCGTCAGGCGCGACTGGCAGGAACACTATAAGAAACTTTTCGTGTATGGTGACAACTTCTTCCATATGCATGAGAGTGGCCGTCAACGCTTTTGGTTCTGAGTGCCTTTTTAAATGTAACGTGTTATGCAACGTTTTGATGGCGTGGCGTGCTATAGGTGTTGTTTATATATGTATCAAATCTTATTCGCTTTATAAGTAAGGTTGAGTNTTTTACATTTATACTTTTNAGTTTAGGGCGTCAGATTTAGGGATTTAAGGTTAAACAAAGGTTTTAAAGTTTTTGTGGTGAGGGTTTACGTTTAGGCTTGAAGGTTGAGATTTTTAGGTTGAGAGCAGAACCGTTGGCAGAAAGTCTTCAATAGGTGGGCCTTAATTTTATGCAGGGATCTTGACATTCTAAAATTTTACCAAACTCCACTGATTTAGCCTCTACAGTATAGTTCCATATTTCAGTTTGTGGGAGCCTTGGAACTTTGTTTGGCGGGCTAAGCCCAACAAAGCTACCCCGTGACGACGGGACTGGTTGTGGGTTTTATTTTTAGGATGAGGGTTTCATTTTTAGGTTTAGGGATTTAGGCTAAGGTTTAAGGTTTAGGATTTAAGTTTAGGTTGCCGGTTTTAGGTTTGGGATTATAGGTTTGAGGTCTTAGGTTGAGGGATTTAGGCTTACTTACACATTAACCCAAGCATGTAACTTTGTTTATTGTGTATGTCACATGACATGTCCACTTCAACCAATCATGCTCCACAAAAGCAAAATAGTGTCAGCAGATATTTTGCCTCAGAAGGAAAAATAGCCATTGCAGATATTTTGCCTCAAAATATACAAGAGTGTCAATTATCTAGCGGGCCGTGGACGGGCCAGTTTGAAAAAGAAGAAATGTTGTCGGTCCACGGGCGGTTACTGGGCTGGATGTTGCGAACTAAGGTGGTCCAGGCTTGAAAAATCGAGGACCGTGCCATCTCTAGTGCAGAGCCTACCTTGTGCCCGTTGTAAACGATTTGCGTGCGATGAACTGACACCTCGAAGATAGAGCTTTCGCATACGAACACGAATCAAATAACGCAGAAGTTCTCCAACTGGAGTACATTAATCCCCTGGGGGTAACGCAAGTACTGGGGCCTCAAAACGTTTGTGAAGGTCAAAACTATAGTGCATTCGTTGACGTACAAATATGCACAGAGGTCCGGGCAGAGCGGTCGCGAAGGGGCGACTGCCCCACGCATCCAATGCTGGAGAGATCTGAAGTGTCAAATTACAAAAATTATATTTTATTGAAATTCTATAACTAAATGCTTCTTCGCATTGTAAGTCTACTGACACATGCTGGATGGATCTTATGGGAGCTTGCGTGAAGGGCATGCAAATGTACTTTAAAGTAAATATTTACATGCATAAATGCAATATCTAGTTCCTCAATGCATACCCATTGGTAGTAGAATTTTGCTTAATAACATATGGCTGAGACCCACATAACAAAACAAATTATTAAAGACTAACACTTTAAAATAAAGCACTCTTTGAAATACACTTAATTGAATTTTTTCAAACGTGTTTTTGTCGACACTGGTTTTTACGCATTTCAAATGCCTGTATTTCTCACATTCTTCAATACAAGACTGGACATTTCGCGGAATATGGTACAAGAAAGCAGTTTCCCCGGGCATCACCAGACCTCTGCACGCCCACGCATTTAATGCCTAATCGAATATAGGTCTTTAACATGGACCGGTTTGGTCAAGTATCTCTTCCTGCGCAATGTATCAATCTGTGACTTTACAATTCCTTTGCGGTCATGATGCATTTAGCTGATTAAGATTTGTGGCAGAGGTGATCGGAGTCACTTTTTTGACTCCTGCTTCTGTTACAAAAACGTGACTCCAACTCCTGCTCCGGAGCTCGTTAAAATTTATACTCTTTGCACTCCGAAAACTTGAAACCAAGAAATAGATACACTTGTTGTTCTCACCTACAGCAAGTTTCGTTTTAACTTTCACCAGAGTGCTTTAGGCATAATCGCAATGAAACAACTACTGCATTTATCTCATTCTTTGCCTGCACAAATAAAGCCCTACAGGTTACATTGAAAACACTTTCTATTCCACCTTTTTCACACAAGCAAAATATCTCGCTTATATTGTAGATTTGCAAGGTAATGATGGTGTGTTTAGGAATATCCTAAAGTAAAATACATTTCTTTTGGCTTGGCTGAAACCCTATTGCTGTTGTTGCATTTTAAAGGCACACACTGTTTTCTTGTGCCTTTCACTAATAATAACAAATTGTGAACACCGCTTCAAACAAGATACAGGGTACATGTTAAACGTCCAGTAACTGACGTACTCACAAAATCAAAAAAAGTATTCCTGTGATACAGCAGTTCAGCATTGGCAATGCGCCAATTAGAACAGAGCCCGCCAGTCTGCCACCCTCCTTCATCCTCAGCAGCCTGCACTGAAAATTTCACTCCTGCTCCAGCTCAGGTGTTTCATCAAACTTCCGACTCCGAGACCTGCTGCGGGCTTCGGAAAAAATCGTAGACTCCAGCTGGAGTTAACTTCGGTTCCGTGATCACGCATGGTTTGTGGTAGAAACATTGACTTCCCCTTGTAGCACAGTGACTTAATAAGAGAGTTTCATGAGCTTGCATTAACGAATTTAGTGAATAAACTCTCAGTGTGGGTTTATAGGCGTCGGAAGGGGAGTGCAGGGAGGGGCCAAAGTCCTCCCTGAATTTTTTGACTACCCCCCGAAAAAATGTTTTTTGTCCTCCATCCTGGAAAAAATTCTTCCGACGCCCATGTGTGTGCTACCTTAATTAGCCGTCTTGACCTGGGACTTGACATGGGGGTGACTTTTGTCCAAGGCAACTTCTAGGATCAAACACTTCTTAGAAGGAAATAGGAGTATCAGTACACCATGCAGTTTGAATGATCGATACTTGATGTGGTTTGCTTTGGTGAGGTTTCTGAATAAATTTGTTTGTTCAATTGTCGGTATTATCACATTTTATTAGGACCTTGCATCTTTTACAAAGAGCATAGCATAGTATATTTCGGGATAGCATCGTATAAAGATCGTGTCTCAAAAGATTGGCTGCTCGTGCAGACATTTGACTTCCACAGGTGGTTCGTTGGGGATAAAGTTAGAGGAACCACTGAAACTGCGTATGATGTTTTTTCTTAAAAGCATTGATGGGTACACTCGAAACCAAGAGCTAATTCAACAAACTAATGGGTTTAAATACCTACCATTTCCAGTTTAGACATATTTGTAAACAATTTCAAACTAATTTGAGGCCATGCGATATATATTGCATGCAGTTTCTGGTTTCATCATTCGCGTAATTGAGCTTGCTGCTGGAGTGTAATGATATCAGTAACGTTTCAAAAATAGAAAGTTATTATTTTACTCTTCTCGGGTCCTTTTTTATAATTTTGGGACAATTTAGGTATTGCTACCAACTTTTAACTTTGATTTTATTTTAGCAATTATTTCTCCTTTGATATCCTACAACAACGCAAAAAGTCGGATACAGAACTTATCTTCAACTTGTGCTTTTAGTTTCGGAAATGAGTATTTTGTGAAATAATTTTTTGCTTTGAATTTCTCAATTTTTTGCAGCAATGTTAGCAATTGACGACGTAAACCTTGTGGACAAAAAATGTGAAACAGCGTATTTTTCCATAAACAACTATAGTCAAGTGCTTAATGCAGCAGAAAAAGGGAGCTATATATTTAGCAACTTGTTCTTCACCGACGATGGGTATGCTTTTAAAGCTCTGGTGAGTTTATTGCTCTTAATTTTTTTATGAGTCTCAGGCCTCATCGAATTGTGCATCTTCTTTTTCATGTGATAAGAATCATAGCTTCGGAACGTACACTTTGCAAGCACAAAACGATATTTTATTCACCTTTCAAAGAAACATTCTTTGAAACACTCTCGGCATCTTTAGTAATATTTACAATAATATATACATTATATTCGTCAAATATTATTTTTCACCGAAAAGGCGGTCTGCACCTTAACATGTGTTCGCACCACGCGGTTTTTCCTCGCAGTTGAAGTTTTCCTGTCCCTTAATTGCCAAACGGTGCGCTGAACTAGCTGGTAATAGGAATTCATTGTCAGTTGCTCTTTCAAAAACAAATTTCTCTCTAATTACTTTCAAAGTTATTGTCACGTAAAATCGTCAACTTTTACGTAAATATAGGCCTACAAAGTTTAGTAAAAACTTTGTTTGTGTTTCAAGGTTTATCCAAAAGGGTCAACAAACAGTGCTAATGGCTACATGTCAATCTTCTTTTGCCTTGCTCCTGGTCCTCATGACGATGCACTGGAATGGCCGTTTGTGAACAGGACCATCAAGCTGTCTGTTGTCGACCAGCAATCGAACGTTTTACGACAGATGAATGAAAACGACATATTTTTGACAGCATCAGACATGGAGGAATGGAGACGTCCTGTCTCGGTACGCTTACATAAAAGATTTTCTGTGATGTTTAGTTTTTTTGCAAGAAATGTATAAACTGATAACTGGCAAATACTTAAGGGAAAGTAACCTTGAACATGGCAGCTTTTGGCAACTGAAGATTGAAGAACATCACTCATCTCAATCCATAAAATCTGGCATATGTTTTTGCAAACTAAGTTGTTCTTGGTCTACACTCACTGACAAGTTGAAACGACTAGTAGTAGAAAATCTAAAACAAAAAACCGATGAGTTGTGCAGTGTTGATTCGATATATTTGAAGACCCACACCATGGGCCTCCAAGCTTTCTGGGCTGAGAGCAAAAACCGAAGTACTATGAAGGTCAATTTCGCAATTTGGTATTTAGCAAAACAAGTGGTGTCGGGATAGACACGATTTTATAATGAAGCGAAGACGGTAGTATAGGAAAAAATTTTTTTTTGTAAACATGAGCTATCAGCACGTGCTTACCTTCGAGACCGAATTCTATATATCTAATAATGAAGAGGAAAACGTCTTGGTGTCTTTCCTAATCCAAAAAGTGGGTAATACGTCTATTCTGTCTTTGTAGACTAGTTCCTCTTGCTGGGGATTTCCGAATTTCACCCGAATCGACGACCTTAACAGGACAATGGAGTTTTGGAAACACGACTCTCTACTGACATCCATCGACATCAAAGGTTGTGAATATCTGACGCAAGGAAGTAATCTATGCCAGGGGTGTATAACCATTTCGCTATAACTGGCGGCATTGCGTTTATTGTTACGAATTACGGCCGCCAATGAGTTCAAGTTATTTTTTTGAATAACGTTCAGGAATAGGATTTATCCGATACTATCCCGTTACTCATTCTTGTAAGTATAATGAAATATCAAGCATTTTAATGAATTTATTCGAGCACAATCCCACACGTCTGTTTGCCCGTCTTTCTATTATACTAAGTATCCGCATATAATAGAGAAATAATTTTTATTATTGCACGGGCGCCATAAATTATCTTTTATATTACATGTGAATCATCGAAGCCGCAGGTTGTGCAACCCTGGCCTACACTAACCTATACGATGCAGCTATAATTATGTACGTTGGTATAAAATGATGCTCCTGTTTTTACTGCAAAATTGTGTGCATTCGTAATGTCGAGACACAAATATTCACATGTTCCTAACAACTTTTTAATTTTCCTTTTTTAATTTCGTTCACTTTGTGCAGCTGCATTTGATGGACCTTTTGACTGCTCACACTTCTTCCTAAAATGTTTGAGTAATGTTGGATTGTTGCGGAAGTTGCTCAATTCCAACGTTTTAATCGATAGCATAATAATTACAACAGGGCACACTCCATTTAAATTTGCCAGCCGGGTTTTATGAAACCCTTAAAACATAAATACGGTACCTGCGGCCATGGGCGTCGAAAGGATTTTTTCCAGGGGGGACCAAAGTGGATTTTTCCTGGCGTAGCCAAAAAGATTTTTCCAGGGGGGCGGCAACAGTGGCAAAATTTGATTTTAAACACTCGAAACTGAGACAACGACCTTTTTTGCAAAACATTTGACAGGAAAATGTCAAATTTCAAATTCCAGGGTGGCCAAGACCCCCCTTCCGACGCCCATGCCTGCGGCTTTCGAGCACCGAAATCGACATCAATGAAACCGAGATAAAAACTTTCATGAATTAATAACGCTCCACATAGCAATACCAGCTACACATGTCTGCGCATGGCCATTGACTAGGAGATAACAAGTAGGCAATATGCGTCACGTCAACGTACAAAACGAGCGTAACTACTGTATGGCACATTGTCAAAAATCTTTCGGTAAACAGGAGCGGCGATAGTGTAAAGTATATAGGTGAAGGATCAAAATGATCGTAATACCAATAGTATATTCTCCAAACATGCCCTTGCTTTGGTGACTACCAATATCCAAACGCTCAGATCTACTGTAGGTCTCGAAGGATGTTGATCTTTGTATTAAGCCCTTTGCCTCAAAGCGTGGGATGCTGTACAACACGGTTTCTTGGTCCGGGTTGTGGAAACCAAATGCTCGGTGTGTTGGACTCGATCTTTCTATGCTTTGTGTTAATGAATATGGTGAAATTTAAATACTTGTTATTTTATTTTTTTGTGTTTTAGCTGTTCACATTTAAAGTACGTTTGAAATTCAAGTTTTTAATATACTACGAAGTCATGCTAAGAAAAAAATAAAGAATAGTGATGATTGTTGCGGCAGTCAAATAAAGAAGTATGGGATCATATTATTGGCTAAAAACCACTGGGAGTTTGGATTCATTAAAAGAAAAGAACCCTATTATTTATTGTGGTTTGGTAAAGCTCCAGTATTGGGTTTATGAATCAAGGAAAGAATTACAAATAGATTGGCAAAAAGGATTAAAATCGTGGAATCTGACGAATGCGAAGTGCAGAAATTTCGGTAGTCCTTGTTTTATTTCTTGACATCATTTTTTGATGAAGCAAAAAAACCCTGGTCCGCAAATAAATTTCCGGGCATTAAACATGGAATCGTATTTCAGTTACTTTCCCACAAATTCGCAGGTCTCGAGTATCAATCTTGTCCCGGCTTTTTTGATAAATTTTGGTATTAGATAGTCTTGAGACTTGAAGCGAGCTTCGAACTCGGAGAATATGGTATCGACCGCAGCACTACTCGAAGCATAAACTGCCTGATTGCAACCAGTGCCGTAGTAGCCCAACTCTGCCCCCCACCAAACTGCTTGCAGGGGCCCCCTTACTCTTGAAGTCCCGCTTGCGCCACTTTTTTGCAAAGCTTTGCAACGCCATGACTCGCCAGTAGATTGAGCTAGAGAGCTGTTCAAACCATCTCCGGATTCGGCCAGTCTTCTAGTTGAGATTGAAAAATCTTTTTTTCGTTTTGGGCTTAGGGTTCTCTGGGGGGAACGTCACAAGTGGGGGTGATTTTGCGTTTTCTGGCCAGCTTTACCCGGCCCTGTGCGCCAAACCAATGAGCCAATTTTTTGGCTCAAGTTTTTTTTTTAAACTAGACTACCATCCGAGTCTTTAGAGTCCTTGATTGGCTTGCTAGCATATCTAGAGCCAAAATTGTGGCCGAAAGAACGAAATTGGTAAACATTTCTACACCCATAAACGCTAACCTGGGGTGCATTACACCCTGGGGTACATGGCCATCACTCGCCAGCAGGTTGAGCTTAAAGAGCTGTTAATCTCCTGGTGCATGGCACATGTTTAGATTAATAACATTTTGTATCTCGAATCGGCTATAAATGTTAACAAATGTACATGTAGGCTCAGGCCTACGTGGACGCACATGGTTAACATAAATAATCCACTAACTGCACTACTCTGTTTTTGGACAACTTAGCAGTGATTGCTAAATAGACTCTTGTAACTACACAATTAACTCCATCTGGCTGTCTGAAAAGCAGGCTGCGCAAACAGAGCCGTGTGAAAGGCTGTTGGGCCCGCCCAAAAAAAATTCAGATGGGGCCCTTTAATATCAGCAAGCATTTAGACAGATGCGTGCATTTCCGAGTCAATTGCAAATTAACCCCTTGAGAAGCGCTATTTCAAAACCTAACCAAGCAAAACTAATAATGTACAACTTAGGAGAAAATAACTTTAATGAACTGCCAATGCAAAATAAGTAAAAACTAACTTTATCACTTGTTAGTTGTTATCATCAATAAAGCTAAACAAATATCCATAGGCGTACGAGGCGGGGGTCAGGGGGGCGGCCGCCACCCCAGGCTTGAAAATTTTCAGGGCAAACTCTGTTTTCAGGGCAAGCGCTAGTTGCTCAAAAATCCTGAATGATAAAAAAAATATTTCAATATAGTGAAAAATTCCAAGGCAACTGTTTTTCAGGGCAAGAGCAAGTTGCTCAAAAATCCTGATTGATAGAAAATACATATTCAATACAGTGAAAAATTCCAGGCCAACTCTGTTTTTCAGGGCGAGCGCTAGTTGCTCAAAAATCCTGAATGATAAAAAATATTTCAATACAGTGAAAAATTCCAGGGCAATTCTGTTTTTCAGGGCGAGGGCAAGTTGCTCAAAAACCCTGAATAATAAAAAATACATATTCGGTACAGTGAATTCAGGGCACCCTCTGGTTTTCAGGGTAAGCGCAAGTTGCTCAAAAATCCTGAATGTGAAAAGTATATTCAATACAGTGAAAAATTCCAGGACAACTGTTTTCCAGGACGAGCGCTAGTTGCTGAAAAATCCTGAATGATAAAAAATGTTTCAATACAGTGAAAACTTCCAGGGCAACTCTGTTTTTCAGGGCAAGCGTGAGTTGCTCAAAAATCCTGAATGATAAAAAATATTTCCATACAGTGAAAAATTCCAGGGCGACTCTGTTTTTCAGGGCAAGCGCAAGTTGCTTACAAATTCTGAATAATAAAAAATATATATTCAGTACAGTGAATTCAGGACACCCTCTGTTTTTTTCAGGGAAAGCGCAAGTTGTTCAAAACTCCTGAATGTAAAAATATTTCAATACAGTGAAAAATTTCTGGGCAACTCTGTTTTCAGGGCAAGCGCAGTTGCTCAAAATCCTTACTAGGAAAAAATATATTCAGTACAGTGAAAATTTTCAGGGAAAACTCTGTTTTTCAGGGCAAGCGCAAGTTGTTAAAAATCATGAATGTAAAAGGTATATTCACTACAGTAAAATTTTCAGGGCAACTCTGTTTTTTTCAGGGCAAGCGCAAGTTGCTCAAAAATCGTGAACTGTGAAAAAATTTTCAATACAGTATATATTCACTTGGGGACGATCCGTGTAATTTGGGCTAGTGCAGTTTGTAATCAGGACCAATGCGGTGATTGGTTGTGGTGACTTTGATCTGGACCAAGCCCTCGTTTTCTGTAAAAATGGAACAATCGGATGTCGATAGTTCAACAGCTTGATATAAGAATTCGGTAACTCTTTCTTTGTTCGCTTTCGAGTCTTTGTTCGTTTTCGCTGGGTAGAGGTGCAGGGTGTTAACAGGAGTTTTAGAAGCGGGCACGACGGACGTGCAGATTGCTTGGCTCCTTTGAGTGCGCGTCTTTAACTGCCTTGCTCAAGCACACAGCAGCGATAACACAGGCAGGTTTAGAGTCAGACCATACGATCCGGAACAGTCGCTTTTGAAACATTACGTTGCGTCATCGAAGTCGCGTACATATTTGCATCAGTAAA
>JGI24159J19872_10001722_pt1 | contig 24779 bp, 21 predicted proteins | sample Ectturendosymbi4_FD_19872 | JGI IMG/M metagenome (IMG submission 19872)
ACAGACATAGGCAACGTTAAGTCTCCAGTAACATCAAGCTGAGAATCTTTTTTCTTTTATGAACGTAGATTAAAAACCCGTCTGTCATCTACAATCCCCCCTCTTCCCTTATTGCTCATTTCTGGGTTCGAACCAACCCCCCAAGTCAAGTAACCATGGTAACAACCATGCGCGCACTGGTGTTAACACGAAACAGATGAAAGTGGGGAGTAACAACCTTTGCTGCTTTTGCCGCTTTCAGGTCCCGCACTGAATTCCCTTGCCGGGCGACCTCTTCATAGAGAGCAAGGACTTCTGCTGAATCTTGGACAGCGTTGGTCGAATCTGAGGCTGATGCGTTCAACAACAAACAACACAGATTGCAAAGATTTATAGAAAATTCTTAAACACAGATGCTGAAACACAAGCAGCACAGCTCTGTTATGGTTACCAACAAACCCACTCTGCATGTGCATAATGAAAAATTAATTTAACGAATTTTCACTCGTCAACAATCGTGTTTATGTATTTTGCAGATGTTGCGAAGCTGGCAGATTTCTCAATATTCGTAAATTCTCTTCTAAACATACAGAAGTTTTTGCATCAATGACGTAATTCATGGCGTTGTGACGCAACAATACTCAACTTTACGGCTTGCCGGTATTGGCAACGCAATCAGTTTAAATTGGAAAAACTTAAATTTTTAATATTTACTGCTTTCCATCTCATCGATATTAAACAACGAGTAAAATTGTCAGAAAGCGAATAAACATGTCCAGTAATTACGACTAAACGTTCTTCAGTTTAATAATAATTGTTGAAATCAGCATAAAAGCAGGTTAGTCTCTTGCAAGCAACACTTCCAAACAAAACTTAATCCGATTCACTCCATGCATCTACTGTATTATCATCAAGCTTGACATATATCAAGTCAACGTTTCCATCACTGCCCTACTTGTTATGATGAAGTCCGACCTGCTTTCGATAATTTACTTCAAGTGCCTTCAAAACATCGCCGACCCAAACTAACAGGTTTCGCGGACACCTGACTAAAACCAGTATCAATATCAAAGTGTTCGTGAAACTGAATTCACGAACAATACTTTTTTTGAGCACACCACGGAAATGCAGGAAGTAATTAAACTGGCAAAATACTTCACCCAGCGACCAACATACTTCAACCCTGCGGCCAACAAACTTTTACTGTCTTAGGAACATCTCAAACCGACACCACCATCTGATCAATCGGTCAAATGTTACATTGACGTGACGTGGATGGAACAGAAAGTGGTTTGCTTTAACTTTCGCTGAAATAAATACGAAAAGCAACCAGAGGTTGAGCAGCAAAGCGAAACTGCGGCCATGTCTGACTGGAACATCCTCAACGGACAATCTCAGCCGAAGCGCAATGCTCATGACTGGTACTGACGCTTTTTGTTCACCCCCGCAACTCGACCCCCTCACAATACTCCAGTTGCATCAGGAAGCGACGCATGACTTGTGAGCTTCGTGGCAACGACATGCATCGGGAACTGCAACACCGTTGTTAGTTTTCGAACTTAGCACTCGCCAATAGAAACGTTGACTGGTGGCGGTTCCACACCTTGTAAATTATGTATTACACGGCGACCAGAACGCTACTTGTTTGTTGCGTTGCTTCGCATGTATGACCATTTGTTCGGTCACACCTATTCTTTGTTCGGTCACACCTGCTCTTTGTTCAGTCACACATGCTCTTCATCTCGTGAGGGAAGCAGAGCTGCGAGGTCTTGAAGCATTTAACGAGTAATTACCTCGAACACAACAAACGTTTTGCTTAAAACTCATCGGGGTCAATCAATCAATCAATTGTATTTTTCGCGAGATGTGGAAAAATGCGTGGTTCAACAAAAAGACTGAGCTCGGACTGTACGGCGGCATTTCATCTCCTACAGTAGGTGAAGTGGGCAGCTGGTGTTGCATTCTTCTCACTCAGGTACATTTAGCTGGTTGGCATTACTGTTTGTAGGACTCAATGAAGTTTCAACTTTCACGCACTTTGCTGAGCTAAGGCTTCTCGCTCAGGTTTATTCGCCCACTGATTGATCTGTAGCGAGAAAGGGCTGTTGTGGACAGACACACTGTACTCGCTGCGACCATATCCATTTTGTGGATCGAAGTTTAAATGATGTTTCATGTTATAACTTCATGCACGAAGGTTAAAGTGGTGCTGAAAAAGTTAAGAGCTGCACATTCGTGTCACGTGTTGGCTTTCAAGGTCTTCTAAACTCAAATCTGCCGAAACTACTCAAAGCAAAGTTTCAATCAACTAAGATTCCATTCACATGTTTACGAAACCTTCCATCTAAACTATTTGCACACTGCGCCGTGTTTAATCGATTGTCAGCCGCACTTGAACAAAGTTTATCTAAACCTCTGAGATACTTTCGCGTGCTCGCGCGTTTCGCCTTTTGTTGACAACCCTGGTAGTGATGCTCACACCACTACAACTGCCTTCTGTTCATCATAATCCCTCCTGTGACGTATGTGCACGTGATGCTGAAGAAAACCGAATGCGAAAGAATTTGTTCGACAAAACGTAGCCAAGGAAAGACTGAGCGTCATCTATACCTTTCGATAAAGTAAAAAAATAAAAAATGTAAGCCGCCTGAAATGATGAAAAACATCATTATAGATCGCGGCTTGCAATCGAGTAAATGCGGTATGCGATGGCAGAGGAACTCGACTATAAAAATATATCTTATTCCTTGGCAACTGTTGGCCGGCCAATGAAAGCCAACACGAATGATTGATGGATAGAGCATTGCTACTCCTGCAAGCGGTCATAATGCGACAAGCCGACGACCCGATTCACAGAAACAAACTTCCACCCAGGGACCTGCAGCACTATATCCTCAACCACGGTCGGCGAAATCTAGATTGCGACAATTCAAAATCAAACTGACCTGTTTGTGGCGCTTTTAGCTGATTGCCATGACAACGTTACAAAGTAGAAGCAAAGTGGTCACAATGGAGTGTTGCTGTTATTATACTACGAATGAAAAAGGTTTTAATTCACCACAGAATCACACTTGCTACATTTGTATGATGTTTACACGCAGAAGTCCAATGGTTAATTCTGTTGAGGTCATATATATACTCAAGTTCATATATATATATATCTATATATGTAACTTGATATATACGCTGTAGAAGCAGAGCTTTGAAAGCCAACATTGAAAAATAAGAAGTGGAAGCGTAAATACGTTTCACGAAAATCATGAAAAAAACTGCATACTCAGAAAATAGTTGTCATTAACACTTTGGTTATGCAACTTATTCCGTATCATAAATTTCACGAGAATACAGGGATCTCATGTTGACAGTTCATGTGAATTTAAGACCGCTGGTGTAGCAGGGGGAGAGCTAAAATACGTCATCCCATCCCGCCATTTCAAAGGGAATGGCGTTCCTCAACTACACTTTGTTTATGTTACCAAAGTTATAGTAGTTGTGTTGATACTTTTTTTATCATGTGTTTTTAACTACATCTTGATTAACGTGGTATGTCGCTCTCTCATGAATCTCCCGCTACGTATATTTTTGGCTTTGCACCACTATGAGACTGTGCAGGATTGCTTTTTTATGGCTCTGGGTTCACCCAAGACAATAAAATTGAAAAAGGGTGAATAACTTCAACTTATTCGCAGTAGGGAAAGTAGCATTTCATCTTTCTCGCCGCAGAAAGCCAATCTTTCAAATGTGTTATGATTTGATCATCACGTATTTTTTATTCTTTTCAGAAATGCAAACTCTTTTTCTCTCTTCGCGACAAGCAACGGAGTAGAGTGAGTTCTGGTTTGGCGACCAACACACACCGGTGGAAACACTTGAAAACTTTTGCTGACAACGTTGAAAAAACTTTCAAGTGTTGTCAAATGGGGCTCAAACTCGATTGGCTGCGATAAATTCATAGACTTCTACTACTCAGTGTTCCCACACATTTTCAAAAATCATTTTCCATACTTTTTCAATACCTTTTCAATACTACATTTAAAAAGTTCAATACCATTACTTCTCTTCATTTTTAGAAATTCTTAATCACGAAACTCAATTTTACACATTGCATAAATAATGAAGTGCTTTGCCTTCAGCAAAATTATGTCCAGATACTTCTGATTTCTTTTCCATTCAGAATTTCCATACTTTTTCAATACTTAATGTACATTTTGGCCAAATTCAATACATTTTCAAGGTCTTGAAAACCGATTTTGAAATTCAATAATTTCAATACTGCGTGGGAACCGTGACTACTGCCGATCTAGCATGCATCATTCTTTCCAATAATAAAACCATGCACAAACAAAGCAAAGATTTAAACATTCTTTTGATACTAAATCCGAAAAACTCCAAAGCAAATTTCACACATGAGTGCGCAGCGCATCTGATAAACTCCCAATCAAAACTTTTAAACAACACATGCATTTTGCATTCTGCTCTACAGATACTGCTTCGACTTAAAAACCATGCAGAGGATATCTGAACCAACTACCATATGATATCAGTCAGTGGCAAACATGTTGCTCGCCTTACTTTGCTTCTGCTGCTTCTTTTTCCCTGAGCCCTGTGAGCTGCTGCCTCCTTTCGCAGTCTTGTTCTTACTTTCAGCTTTCGATCCAGTGGAAGGCATCTCCTTCGTGTGTCCATCAGGTATGTGGAAGAGAATGCACGCGCCAGCTTTGCTCGAATAGATGCTGCAGATGAAGCATCACAACACGAGCTGCTTACATCGGCGAGCAATAAAATCTAGGCGCTAAACTTCAATTAATAGCAAACGCCATTAAAACGCTTCCAGCAGACCAGACAGCAATCGCTACATGTGCCCGAAGCAGATCGAAGGACAGTGCAGCGAGTGTGCCGACACACGCAGTCAAGCGGAACTCCCGTTCACATTGCGGTCTATCGTAGTTTCACTACAAGTTGTCAAAGGACGTCGCCACGTTGGCGCTACGCATCACTTCCTTATTACCGCTTGTTTCCGCTTCAGCGAGATCAGCCGTCGTTTGTCATGCGTGACTTTCAACACTTTCGATATCAGCATCTTATCTATGCTTGCTTCGTGTTTACCGACAGCAGATAGCAGTTTCAAATCATCAAAGCAAAGGTTTCCAACTAAATGCGCTCGGGTTTCAAGACGCTGCTGCGATAAGCGTGGGTCAACGCAACACTGGCAGAATGACGCTATGCCGCAAATCACTTATACCATAGTCATGTTGACACAACGTGACGATACATTACGTCACCCTCGTTGTTTGCAAATAATCAATGGCATGAGTGGAAACACCTGGTGGGGAAAGAATTGCAATCACTTTCATCATCTCATAAAGACCCAGTGGATCATTGCAATTCTTAGACATGCTCTCCCTTCTGACCTTCAGTGTTTCGCAATTCGGTGAAACCGGCAATTTCCTTACACATGAAACTAGGAGAAACTTAAAGTTTTCAGACATTTACGCGAAGCTCCAGCACCGCAGCCGGAAAAGCAGGTGCAGTGAAGTCGCATTAAATCTTGGACGTGGTTTCACATTCTGGAATTTATGATTCTCGTTCATCTCTACCAAGGGTGTGAAACATGTTAAATACCATCGACCGCATGAATTGTGGAAGATCGCTGGTGAGCCGCAACAATTATTATTTGATGATGAAAATAAAGCGCAAAGCACACACAGTTCTTTTATGCTTCTAGGGGAATAAGGCAATCAAAAGCTCTAGGTTTTCTAAAAGTTTTCGCGGATTCAGACGAGTGGGCTCTGCTTTGATGACTTGGCGAAGACACTCTGACTTGCACATATCTGTTTTAAGTGACTAATCTTCACAAAGGCGACACAGTTGAAACTTATTAGCAAAATTTTTAATAAAAAATCGATGTCACGCAACTCTACCACGATTCCCACACATTTTTCAAAACAATTTTCCAAACTTTTTCAATACTTTTCAACACTTAATTAAAAAACTTTAATGCCATCATTTAGCTTCAATTTTCGAGATGTTACTCGTGGAATACTTAACATCTGCAAAATTGTTATCAGCGGTAAAGAATAAAATTTCAATTAACAAATCGCTGAATTCAGAATTTCCATACTTTTTTAATACTTTACGTACATTTTGGCCAAATTCTATACTTTTTCAAGGTCTTTAAAACCGATTTCACAATTCCTAAATGCTTCCGCAGTCTGCTGAAAACGCTGTGGCGGGCCACATGTTGCCCTCGGGAAACCAATTGCCCACCCCTGCTTTAGGGGAGAGAGCGCACACTACAGAAGTTGGTAGGTCGGGTTCGATTCCAGGTCGGGTCATACAGAAGACTTGAAAACGGTACTTGCGGCCTGTCCAGCGTGTTCGGCCTTGATGGGTGGGTGCAAGGGAACACTTCACAAGCAGCATTCGCTGTGAGAGCAACCGCGTGGCACATGACGCAAGCAAGCGGAAGTGGGCGCCACAGATCATTCGTGCTACTCGGAAAGGAAGCGAGTGTAACGAAACTTTTTCTTTAACGCGATACTCCAACGCAACTAAGTGTACGTAAAATCTTCCACAAAACGAATACGGAGATATAATCTGAAAAACACCGGATTTCAGAGCAAAACAAGAACTTCCTGACACCAAATCGCCAGAATCAGGCTACAAGCCTGTCTAAGTAGCGATTTCTTAACTCATTGCTGTCAGCATCAAGTAACTCGAAAATTAGGGCCTGGTGGTTGGAAATAAGTCGTGGCCACCGACGTCACACCTCAACCTGTTTGGGGGTAGCAAATATTTTGGGGGGTTCGGTCGCAAAGACATGAGAAATAAACATATGAGGTTCAACCGCTAAATATTCCGGAACATCGCTCCAGGAACCACCGCAGCGGTTACGTCAACAAAGCACGCCGTCAACGAGGAGGTTGATTTGTTTCGAAACAGTTTTTCTTCATAACTGAATTAATCACAGTGCGTTTTCCAGCTGCAAGCTGTTTGCACCAGATGCGGAAGAAAACGCAGCAAGCACGTGACTCAAGCACGTGACACAAGCAGCAAGTCATGCGAAGGAAATGCTTCGCTTACCTGGGTGGGGTGTATGGCTGGTCGCAGATGAAGAAGCCTTTGCGTTGGAGTTGGATGATGTCTCCTTTCTCCAACGCTGCCAAACACGGGTCTCCTATCATTTCACTCTGTTTCTGTTGAATTTTTGCACATGTTGTAGAGGATACATACGCATCTTAGTATTTTGTACGTTTCACGCATTTTCTTTTCCTGACCCGATAAAACCGCACTTGTTTGTGAACAGCGCAACAGTTGGTGTGAGTTGTCTGCTAACCTACGTCACTGCGATCGTTTCCGGCCGTTCCTGTGAACGTTCAACGCTGTTGTTGAACGTTATTTTCTATTGAACAGTTTTACGTCACGTTGCTCTGGCTTCACGTTCACGTGTATTGGTGAGTTTGTTTTATATCTGAATATAATCAAGGAAAGGAATTGCTGCATGCCAGAGAAGTCTGATGAGCATGTTTGACAGGTAGGTTTGCCGAAGAATAACTTTTCGGATAATGGCCTGGCAGACATGCAGCGGAGATGGGTGGATTGACGGGCAACATGCGTTGTTCAATTAACAGTGTGCGCATGCTTGTTCATTGGAGCGTGGCACAAAAATTGAAGTCATCGCAGATTGGACAATGCAGTCATCCATGACCGTAAACAAGCGGTAAGTTAAGAGGTGGCGTTCCTATGCGTTGGTAACTTGTATTAGTAGTGCGCATTTCGTCACGTCCGGATATTAGCAGTGCGCATTTCGTCACGTCCGGGTGCAAAGTAATGATCGTGGGTTTTCCCCCTAGACACAAACGCGCCAGGAAACAGCTTTCACGCAAAAACAGGTCTTTAGCGTCCATTCAAAACTGCAGGTTAGCAACAATGATGCAAGGATCGTTCAGTTTCATGTCTNANTTTGAAGTTAACTCGGCGAAGTCTCGCTCGCAGTGCACAGGGAAACAGNCCACGTGGGATTAAATATAAAACAACTCAGTTGTGAGGACAACTCCGAACGCAAACGGGTTTAATATGAATTTGCGGCAAAGCAAATGGANAAGACATGAATGGNCCGAACCACCCTCGGCCGCCTCACAATAAACGAACCAGCAACGGCTTAACATCAAACAGAAAACAACGATCGTGACGTCACACACATCTTCGCGAGCTTGTCACGAGAATAAAAAGCATGGCGTGGATCACGTGAGTGGGCAGGTCACGTGGTCACATAGGTTTTCGTTTTGCCTCCCCCGAAAATAGTGCAAGAACAAGTTACAATTATTCCCCCCCGAAAATATCAGCTGGTTGCGGCCCTGGCTCGAGCAATCCAGCACATATTGCTTTTGGTTACTCAGCGCACAGCAAGTTCATCGAAATACAGAATGTGATATTGGCTTCCGTAGTCCGTAAATTTCCGAATATCGTCAACGCCGAACCTATTGGAATAATCGGAACCGATCTAACATTGACCTTACTGAGATCAGATAGTTTCAACCATGAAACCTCCCAGAGCCAAACAGACGAACGAAATTTCCACAAAGTGTTTTTATCTCATGATCGGTGATTGCAACACGACAGAAAGAGCTTGCCTCGGTAAATTACAAAAAGTTACCTGCAAAACAATAGAACTTAGAGCGCTACTGGAGACTTATTGATGGACAAAGTTGTGAGAGCGTTTATACCGATTTGCATCGGCTTGACAACCTTAAGTCGTCAGTTTGCTTGGTTGGAAGACTGACCCGCGTTCCTGCAACAACTTGGCTGCCCCTCAACAAGTAGAGATCTCTGTGGAATTGTAAACTACAACGACTCCCTTCAAGGTGACATTATTACATCAGAGGTGGTATGATTTCATCACATGTGACGTATTACAATCCAACTGTTGTGACTCGACGCAAACAAAAAATAAGACTTACCCTTGAATTTTTGTTGATGAAATCTTTAAAATTATCATCTTTTGCGAGTACGGGCTTAGTCATGATGTGGTCGAAGTATACGCAGAGCGCGGGAATGGGAGGAGCTTTTGACGTGTCGGCCAGCCACGTGACCTTCTGCGTTTTCTTGTAGTCGCGGTTGTCCAAGTTCAGCTTTGCTTCGACTGATGATACCTGCGGGGGGAGTCACGCATGACTTGATGCAAGTTCAACGGAGTCACGCATGACTTGATGCAAGTTCAACGGATTCACGCATGACTTGTTGCAAGTTTAGCGGACACATGGAAGATGTAATGTTGCTCAGTCAAATAATTTCTTGCAATAACAGATTTCGTGCGGTTGTTAGTGACGTCAACACTCCTCATAAAAATTCAATGTCGGACACTGCGTTTTCAATTTAAAAAAAATTACAAAAAACAATATTTTCTCAAATCCTGCGAAAGTAATGATAGAGCGCCTGCAGAACAAACCTTGCCATCTTCACTCTTGTGCACAGTTGTTATGGTTAAGTTGCCCCAGTTGATAAAAGTCACATCGGTTCCAACAACAAACGACTCGGCATCCTCGCGTTCCACCAGTACGTGTGAACTGTACCACACTGGCTTCTTTCCGATGTCTGGATTCTAAAGGTTCACGGATAATTAACTGAGAAAAACTGACATTGTAGCAAAGTTAACACTCGCGCAGAATTCAGTTTGATTTTATTGCCGCAAATACTGAACAGATTGATGCTGTTCGTCTCGCACCGAAGCAATCCACCTTTCATGCAAGTACCAGCGTAACTACCGCATTTCTGCAATTTTAAAAGAAATATCAATGAAAGGCAATCCGTCAAACCTTTGGATGTTTGGCCGCATCCGCCCGGACTTCCTTGGCATCAGCAACATGGACAGGAACGGCCGATTCTTTCGACAATGCTGTGTACCTCGGCGCAGTGGGGTCTATAACCTGCGGGGTAAGCACACAACTGCGCATCACGATCGTTTGTGCGTGTGGACCAACGTATGCGAGATGGAGTCGATGGAGGCAGGACTGGGGGTGGGGGGTAGGCGGTTTCGTAGAGTCAACATCGCTAATTTGAAAAAGCAAACTCGCCAAACGTAAAGATTTCCAAACGAGGGAATTCAAACAAACAATCTGTGACTCTATGCTGCACTGGTGTTCTTGATAAACTGTCGCCAAGGAATAAAAACATGCATTGCATCGCATTGCCGACCTATTCTGACATTTTGGTCAGAGGTTAAGAATTCACGAACATGGATCCAGCGTTATGAGTTGTAAACTTTCATGTCTTGTTCGAGCGCAGACCAGATTCGAGGTTATAGGTGTGCGCATTGTGCACGTCACAGTGGATCGCTGCTTGGTCGACAGTTCGGCGACGACGCGCGTCTATGACGCCTAACCTGCCCGGGTCACAAGGTTCTTCACTTCCTAGGATAATAAGAATGTTTGCAAACAAAACTGCCCGAGCCGAGTTTTGAATGAAAGCAAGCTAATCAAACCTTTTTGTTGAACGACCATATTTTGTCCCATTCCATCGTCACAATGGCTTTCGACGAACCCTGAGCGACAATGAAACTCTTCAGACCTTCGACCGTCATTCCCCTCCGCAGGACCCCACGGACTGTGGGGAACCGTGGGTCGTCCCTGCAATGAACAATCACCATGACAACCAGCCGAGCACTTCGTGGTTACCGGACGGATGGGAGGGAGTTGCAGACACGCTGATATGACGTGGCGCAGAGCAGAGCTTCGATTGTACGAAGCATTGATCGCACCAGGCAGCTGCGCGCAAGACGCCAGCGGCTCAGCGGACATGTTGGAACGCAGCGCATCAGGAGGCTGCCGGCAATCAATCAATCAAACAAGACGGTGACGTAAGGGATGCAAAACGTGGCGGTCGACAATCTAAAGTTGTGTTTAACAAATCGTTTCGTGAAGAGCAGTAAAAATTCATTTCCTTCACATGTTGTCACAAAGACCTCCCCTTACGTCACAGGGGGGGGGAGATTGAATAAAACAACGGGCACAAGATGACGGCCAACTATCAGCTCAGGCGTTTTTGTTAAGATTGTTGCAAACACTTGTGGCTGATGCCTTCATGTTTCAGTCAAACAAGATGTGTTGTTGCTTTGATCTGAACCAATACGCTGTTCTCCTAACCCTCAGGTGCAGCCCCACCTTCAACCAGCCCCACCCATTTGACAAATAGTTGAAGTGTAAAGGAAAACGCAACTACTTATGTCATCAGATTATGATTTTCATTACAAAAAATAATTTTCTTTCAACTTGGTTAGCAGCACAGTTACAACACTGCCAGTCACCAGATAAGTTCTGTTATGTCAGAGACCAAAATTACGATTGCCAGTCAAATGTATGACTTCAAATTAGGCATTTTATGGCAGGGTCTACGTTCCTTAATTCAACAAAGGATTTCAACCAACATATTTTTCAGGCATACCGGAAGCATGTTAGAAAATATAAAACTAAGAAAAAACAATCAAGCCAACGAACCAAACGTGAGAAATTAAATAAGTTTAAAAATAAAGGACTTGTGCGCATGCGCACATCTTTACCAGCCGTCAACCAATCCGCTTTCGACAAACCACGTCAGTTTCCTTTTGCTCAAGACTGTGTTTTGTAGATTCAAACGACTGCAAACAATAAAAAAGTAATGTTAAGGTCAACGTGCTATCACTGAGCAGAGCAGGCATGACTTGGAGGCTCACATTACCTGTACTCCCAAATGTATGGTTTCCTTATACCGAGTTTATCTATGAACCAATAATACTGCTCGTCCCTGTCGTGGTACTCGGTCGTCCTGAGAGCGTGGGTTACCCCCTCGACGCTGTCCACGATCGGACAGGCGAAGTCGTATGTTGGGTAGACTCTGTGGGGAGCAAGGAAATGTGAAGACAAACATCACGATCAATACTTCGATGCGAAATATCAAGTTCATAATTTAAATGACGCAACGCAGAATGTCTCACATTTCCGACATCCGTGAAAAGTAAGTAATTAAAAAATTATGCAGACGAAATATTTCAGACGATGTCAAGAGTTAACAACAAAGTGCAACAGATCCACGCTTTGCCCCAATCCTTAAGGCATTAGCTCATAAATCGCAACTAAGTGCTCCGTTGCGAAAGTTGTAATGTGCAAAATGCACCAATGCTGAGATCTTCAGTGCAAGTTTTGATGCCTTATTGCAGTGGCTCCCAAACTGGGGGTAATATGCGGTTCTTTCGGGGGTAACGCGGAAGCAAACCACGATCGATTTTGCTCTATTTTATGAGCGATCACTGCGAAATATTGAGGGTAACAAGACATAATCGCTGCCTTGATTTGGGTAACGGCTCGAACAGGTTTGGGCACCACTGTCTTACTACATCAATCGAATGTCGCAATTGCGGATGCACTGGAGCGTATCGGAGAAACACCCATGGCACATCGGAGGGCGCAAGGTTTCCAGTGGGTCTGGGTCACTGCATTAATCTAAAAAGCTTCTAGAATAAATGTCTCACCCCCCGGACAACCGTAATGAAATGACCACGCCCAACAAACTTACAATTAACGTTCCACCAACGAGTTCAAAGAATAAACCTCAATTCTATGCTTCGAACGTTGATAAGAAAATCTGTTCTCACCTGACACAGCGCAAGGTTATTAGAAACGGCACATGAATGAGCGCGAGAGCTGATAATAGTTTGCGCTGAGTGGGGGGGAGACTGGGGGGAAGTGCCGAGAATGGAGCTCACCATGTAGATCGTTTGAAAGCATTGGAGTAAAACTGAGAAATGCCACTGGTCGTGAAAGTGGGAGATAGCAGAGCTGAGGAGCCAATAACTTTTAGGCGGTGGAACCGAAGCCGGAATCTGAAACTTGGGTTTCGATTCCACAGCCGTGGTTTGTGGGGCAAGCGAGTCAACCCTTTCTCGCCCCGCAATAAGTTAAGAAATTGTTTGTGAGGGTTACTGAATGTTGACCCCTTTCACGAGCCAGTGGGCAGGACATCAGCTTAATACGTTGCTCTGGCCTGTAGCAACAACATATTTTCTTTTTAGAACTCGGGCTTTGATTTACTATAACTTTAAGCAAGCATAGTAACGCAGCATGCTGAAAGAAAAAGAAACAAAACGATTTACACTAAACACTCGACTTAGTAGATTGCACGAGCAGTGCACATCAGACCGACATCACGTCCTGCGGTGAACACGCGGGGAAACGTACGGTTCCGCTCGCATTCCAGCAACCCACGCAAGGATGCGATGACCAATTACCCGTCACTGCGATCATTACGCGGAAAATACACCACATACGTTCAACCCATCGATGCGCTAAAATAGCACATTATGGCAGTAAACTTGCTGATGGTTGATGATGCAATAATAACCCATTGTTGCGAAAGATTCGCTCACTGTTGCCACGTGATTAGTGGTGCGCTTGGTGAGCAGTGAAACCAGCTTTGCATGTAATCTCGGAGTAGGGAACGCATAAGACAGGTCTTAACGAAAAAAACTTCCATGAAATAAATGTTGTAGCGTGCCTGTTCCCAGACTGAGCTGGGCAAATGTAAGAAGCATGTTGGGTTTGTGTGATATTGATAAAAAAATTTAAAGGTTTCAGAGTGATGCAGACGTGCAGGTAGGAGCGACCAAAAATTAGAGTTATACCTAATAAAGAGCAGAGAGAAAGTGAATAATGAAATAAATAATTTGATAGAATGTAAAAATTTCCTTTAATGCTGATTGTGTGTTACTTTAAGGACATACTTAAAAGCACTAGTGTTTCTGTATGCTTTCGAGGAATCAGTCGACTGCCATCTGCTTTCGTCTTTTTGCGATGATTGAAACTTGCACATATTTCTAATCAAGTACTGTATGTACTTTCCACGATGAGTGTAAGCAACGAATCGATCAGCAAAAATTTGCTGATCGATTCCTTGCTTACACTTTAAGGGCATACTTACATTTTGTGGTTTTTAGTTGTCATGCACAAATGATGTCATCACTTAAACTGTTTTGAATATTGTCATCAATGTTTGTGAAATTTGTAACATCAAAATGGGAGAATCGAAATACGTGAAAAAAAATCTTGGCACCATTTATAGATGCCAGGATTTCCGTATGTACACATCCTCTTCCTCGTTTTTGTGTGAATCTGGACTTCTCAAATTTCTTTACACGTGTCCGACTATACATCAAATGCATTATTTCATGACACCTCGTCTATGCTGGTGTAAAATTACAATTGTACAAATAATACATGGCTTTCTGATTTCAACCAAAGCATTTTGGAGCCGGACCCGAAGTGTCCAGATGCCTGGAGCTGGAACGAGTACCTGAAGATTGAGCTTCGGCTCCACAGCCCTGCTGGACAGGAAGACAACTGTAGAGACAGTGAAATATAATATATACGGCACGGGTCAGTTTATTGCTGGTGAAGTGTCTGCCTCCCAACTGAGAGCTTATGTTTTATGGTACCGTTGTTCGGGCGATCAGCGGTTATGTGTATAAAGGTTTGGCACTGGCTAAGATCTGAACAACTGGGTGGCAAGTAATCTAAACCTCACTGTGATGGGGCCCAGCGCAGGGGGGGTAGCAGCAAACAACAAACTTACTTGTACTTGTTTCCAGTTTTCGGATGCTCCTCATTTTTGCACCTGTACATGACCGGGTCGCGCAAACAGCCATTGTCCGACGTGGCGTCGATCTTGGCGCGAACACAGCACGTCCTCCCATACGTTGTGCCCGCTTTCATCCCCTCCCACATGCTTAGATTCTTCTCCACAGCTGCAAAAGTTCAACTGACGGCAATTGTGGATTTGTGCGAAAAAGCAACATCAACTGCTAACATTTATTCACGAGGCAAAACATACGCAATCTACCACCACGGTCATTGGAAATGTTTCAAATGTAGAACCTGATTCTTGGAATTAACAGAAACAAAGGTTTGCGTTGCGTTCTTGCTGCTCAGCTACGTCATTGTCAGAACACAATTTGAAGAATGCACATTAATGAGAAACAAACGACGCACACTTTTGTAATAAATTTAAATATAGCAAAACGCTGAAGTTTTGATTTTTACACACTAGTTCAGAGCTAAAGAATAATATTGCAATTGTTACGAGAAACTGGAGAGGGAAGTTCATCATTTTTAGGTTACGAAAGCTTTTTTACAAAGGTGGAATGCTGCAACAATCAAAGGCTTTTACAAAAGTAAAATAAAAACAGCAAACAATTAACGTTAAAAATCGATGCTTAATATATTTTNTGAAGCGAACACGAAAATTACAGTTATTTCTGTTTTTNGATTCCTGTCTCGCTTCTCGCTCCCCCCTCATCGTTTCGGCATCAACGTCATCAACGAATGCGTCACTGGACTTGATCAACTTCTCGGCCGAATCAAGAATCAACTGGAAGTGGTCGGAGGTGAAGGAGAACAGGTCTGGCTTGATACCAAGCATTGCTACGTCTTCCAGTATAACCTGAAAGAATATCTACACTCAACTTGCATTGGTCGAAAACGATGACCGGTTACCAGCTGCATGCTCCGCTGGCCAGCCTCGTCATCTTTGCGCATGCGCAATAATCTGATCACTGCGTCGTCAAACACAAACGATCAATGATGTAAGCTTCAAACCCTTGCAGGATTTGTTTGTTTTGATACGTTGAGCATTTGTGCAGCGATTTTCATTTGTTTCAAACTGTCAACAGAATTGTTGGAAACCGAAATCCGGTTCAATCCAGCACAGAAAGCAGGGGGTTCGTTCCCCCTTCCACTGATCGTTTCCAACACCGCCCGAAATGGTAGAAACTTTTCACGTTTGGAAACAACTTGCACCAAAACTACTGCGTATGCGAATATAACAAGTATTCACAGCGCAAGAACAAGTATTCACAGCGTATATTGTCGTAGTGGATACGGAACACCGGTTTATGCACTACGAAATTAACCTTCTCATCAGTAATTATTTCAAAAGAGAATTCTCAAAAATTGTTACGAATCTGAAAAGAAATAATGCTTTCTCAGCTGTAGTGGAAAAAACTGCGAAATTTTACCGAAACTATGTTTACTCGTTGCGTTGGTGAACCTTAGTATGGTACAACAATGTGTGTGAGGTAGTCGCGAAAGGTTTTCTAGACGAAAGAATATCAAGCCGGGTTAGCCACTCTGTTCGCTTTCATATTGCCCTGCTTCAGGTGGCAAGGTATAATTCAGGTGACACTGTGACCCAATTTGGGTTTTTCTTTTCACTGAGACATTTCAGTCCTTTGCCCAAAATAGCTTAAAAGCGTCAAGTCATTTTTTTGTTTGCGGATTTTTTTGTCACTGAAAAAGGCATTATGACCGAATTTACTTAATTTTTTCTGTCATTTCAAAAAACATTCGGTCTATGACCGAAAAAAAGCAAGACCCAAATAACCTGCAACGCTCGAATAGGCGAGAGATGTGCACTTGATAAGCGTCAAGTCAATGGCAAGTTAATGGTTGGTGGACCCCGCGTTACCTTCTCAAAGTCTTCTTTTTCTTTGGCTGGATTTGTGTCATCGAATCTCATTATTAGCTTTCCTTTAAATGTCACCTTTGAATTGAAAGAAAAACACTCACAGTTAGCGTTACGCCTGACAGCTATCACAATAAAGGATCGTTACATTTAACCATTAACTCCATGCACAGACATCACGTCATCAACATTGATAAAAAAAAACATCGAAGACTCTAAAGCAGGCCTTTACAACCTTTTGCTATTCCCGGTCGCATTACTTTTATTTATATGAAGTACGGCCGCCAATGAGTTCGAGCTATATCTATGAGATACGTTTAAGTAGAATAGGTTTTATCCGGTATATGTCATATAGGCCTACTTGTACCTAAAAGTATAATAAAATGTCAAACATTTTAACGAATTTTTTCTTTTCAGAAACATCACCATCCTGATTGTTACGCAACGTGTCGACTGATTTTCTTGCCTTGCGTTTGTTTTGCTTCAATATACGCCAACACGGCCGCCAAATCTTATATTTTAAATTACATGTGGACGGCCGCAAATTTCATTGTCGAAGGTCGCAGGCGACCGCGCCGCTGCTCTAAAGTGTCAACAGGAAAAAATATATTTTCGAGTTTTTTTCAAACAATTTCATGCAACCAGCACACGCATTACTTGATAGAACTGATTAAGCAATGCTGCTTTAGCATGTCCAATGTGAAGAAAGCCACTAGCTTCTGGTGGAAACCTAACGACGACTTTGCCCTCTTCAGCTCCGGGCAGGTCGACAAACTTGCCCTCGTCTTTCTGTTTCGTTGTGTTTGATTTCTTTGCGGCAGCCTGTCCATAAAAATTTATGTACTCAGTTGCTCAAATAAAATGCAAAGACTTCTAAACATGCTCAGCAAAAACGCAACAACAAGCAAGCCAAATAGCAAAGAAATGCCACTCACGCTAACATTCTGTTTCAGCTTCGAATACACAGGTTTGAACATATCGTGGTTGCTTAAAAAACTAAACCATCTGACGACGTGCGGAGAGTTCTTCTTCGCTTCACCACTGTTCATAGAGTTCATCCAACTGTTGCTACCTGCGCATGGAAACCAACATAAAATCAATCATTCAAATCAAATCAAAACAATACACAACAATGACATCTAGCAACCTAACCTAATGANAAAACAGTATTACATCAAAAATATGACCTACTCGACTCACCTTGAAGAANAGACCAAACCACCACATCAGCAAGAGTGAGACATTTGTCTACCAAGAAAGTGCGAAGAGCAAGGGCTGAGTTCAACTCTTTCACAGCCCCAGTATGGTCCTGGTTGTTGCCTTGCAGCTTTCCACATGAAAACCTAATCCAGTGATCCACCTCTGTCGCTGACAGCACAGATTCCCCCACGAATGTTTTATCCTTGAGCTTTGCAGCAGCAATCCGAGCAACGTGCCGTGCAACCTGAGCATCTCCTTTTAGTAGAACACTGAGAAAAATCGTAGCGTTGTAGAAAAATCGCCATGGAAACAATTGCACTATCATAACAACCACAGACATACTGCAAGTCAATTACAGCATCGACCTGCACTTTAAATTATTACAAGTGTTATAAAGTTATTTTTCATCAATTCGTGCGGCTTGTAATCAAAAGCGGCTAAATTTATATTTTTTATTCTTTACCTTATCAAAAGATACAGATGATGCTCAGTCTTTCCTAGGCTACGTTTTGTCGACCAAACTCCCTTTTCGCATTCTATTCTCTTTAGCATCACGTGCACATCCGTCACAGGAAGGATTATGATGAACAGAAGGCAGTTGTAGTGGGGAAGCATTATTACCAGGGTTGTCAATTAAACGGTAAAGTATTAATACACATAAATATCTCAGAGGCTTAAGTAACCTATGTTCATGTGCGGCTTACATTAATTTTTTAACACCATTTCGTGCGGCTTACAATCAAATAAATACGGTACGCTTGATGCAGAAAAACAGAACAATCACTTCAAAGCATATCCAACCTTGTGTTATCTCAGAGTCAATGAAATATGATTACAACAGAATTTCAACTACATGCTCTCTAGTGCATGTGTGTTAACATCCAGGATAAACTAAAGAGTTTTGCATGGATGCAGCAGGTCAGCAAAAGCATAGCTGTTACACTTTACTAGGTTCATAACTGATAATGCTCTCATTCTGCATGCATGTCACAAGATGCAAATTTTTAACAAACTCCTAAATGTTGCATAAACATCACGACAGAAAATATTCCTTACTTTTCAACTTTCAACTGGGTTTCCTTGCCTGCTTGAAGCTTCACTTGTATTGAATTTTTGAATATCTCACACACCACCAATGTTGCTGTAAATCAACATGAGCAATGAGACAATCAAGGAAATTTCAAACGAATCAAAACTCTACTGTTTTTTTATCTGCATGGATGGTACATCTTAAATAATTCTTCTGCACAATCAGCTGTTGCATGCTTAACAATGTTATTAAGATCAGGTACATGCACTGTTCAAAAACTTACCCACTGGTTTCTTTGTATCACTGATATATATTTCCATCATGCTTAACAAAACTACTTTTGATCAAATCTTGCACTATAATCACATAAAATTTCCCCTATAGCGTCTGCAAATAAAACCAATGAAAACTTTCAATCAAGCCAACAGAATTATAAACATGGAACATAACAAATGAGATTTTCAGGAGAAGTGTCATTTCAGACTTAACCTGGAATGTTACACATTGGTGAAAGCAAAGTGTTGCAAATCATGTTTTGCAATAGATATTTTTACTGTGTGGCAAATCTCTACAAGAGATGATCACTTTGAGAATATTTTAAAGCAAGCCTAGGCAAGGATTACAGTACCGAGTTATAAAGTAATCAACAAAACCAATCAAATTAAAATACCTTACCCAATATACACCAAAATCAAATCTAAAAAATCTTCCTAAATGTATTGTCTACATTTTCCTTACAAAACCATTTAGAAAACAGAGTTACAGCATAGAACTTTCACACAAAATACTTCAATGACTTCTGCAGGATATTTGTGAAAAACGATTAAAAGAAGCATCCATTGAGAATGCACAGCAAACAGTTTAAATGGCCCTATAAGAAACAGGGAAAAATGAGATTGAACAACCACATTAAAAACTCTATAAAGGCAAAAAGAAAAGATTGGCTTGTTTTCTTCAATATTCTGTGTCAGCTGCTAAGAAATTCAGCTTCGTGGTAATCACATGCGATCACAACATAATTATCTCTGCGATATACAAACATCATGCATCCGTATGTATTGTCAAAAATATTTCCACAGCAATGAATTAAACACTGATCTTTACACAGTATATAATGTATAGCTTACACAGCAGGCATCCTGAGCTCTTAATCAAATATAATTTGGCAACTATGAAAAAAGTACAACACATAAGATACGAACAAAATACAAACACAGCAGCAAACTTGCGAGCTCTTATTATGTAATTATCAAGTGAGAGAATGTCCACTTGGTGAAAAATGCTCCGAAAAATGCATCATCTGCCAAGCTGTGATGAACTACAACTCAGAAACAAATGTTTATTATTGCCTCTCTGCGTAAACAAACTGCATTTACACCTTCAGCAAAAAGGGATGCCAGTTGCAAGGACTAGGCAAAACTTTCAGAATTGACATGAGAGCTAAAAAAAACAAAGCATTGGCTATAAACTTATGAGTCTATTAGCAATATAACACAAGAGTACAAATGTGATACAAATAAATACAAGTGCCCTTACAAAGGTTCCAAAAGCCACATGTGGCTCCCAAGCGCCCTTTGTGCACCTCTCAGTGTCTTTTCCTCAAACCTCTAATATTTTGTGTAGCAGACTTTGTTCTTTAGTAAAACAAAATGTGTCAATTGACCTGTGTTTAAATTTCTTTAGTGCGGCTCTCTAACAAAATCATAGGCTTGGATTTGACACCCTCAGCCAAAAGGTTAGGAACCACTGCCCAAGACTCCTAGACCCTGCAGGTTTGAAGTGAAACAGCTAGCATGTTAAGCCTTCTAAAGACATCAAACAGCAATAGGCTTCACTTCCCAAGATCATCTAAGACTGCTCTTTATGTGCCTTCTGTTTGTGGTCCCTATCCACAAATTGTCACATACCATGCAGCTCCACTATCAACAAAAGAAAACTAAAGATTGCAATAGAAACCTATGCAAAATTACCAACAAAAGATTGAAACCCTGGCAATTTTCAAGCAGAGTGATAACTTCAAGCTACGCAAAACTAAATGGCAATCAGCCATACTTTAACTAAGTAAAGACATTGGCTAAAATAAGACTGTCCCTGTGAGCAGTGTTTTTCATGGTGTTTTGAGAGACCATAACAGTTTTCATAAATACTAACCAATGACCGTATGCATAGCCAGGGGTGCCCCAGGATACAACGGTCCCTCCCAAATTTTTAACATATGTAGTCATTTTGTGCTTTAAAATGTAGTATCCCAAACAAAATAATGTTATTCGCCTAAAATCAAACATTTTGGCCCTCCAAACAATTTTGGATTGGCTACGCCATTGCCAATGACCGCTTTCAAGCATATTTTTGTTGTCAATGCATCATAACAAGTCCATCAACATGTTCTACTGCATTTTCCTAATTGGTGTTCAACTACAATCTAACTGATGAAAAATGGTAAGCAACAACAAATCAACGTACCACAACTGTAATGTTAGCCATATGTACTTAGTAAAACACATCAGCCTAGAATTTCTTCTTAATCTGTTGTTTAGCTGTCTTACATTGCCTTTCACTTGTGGATGGCATTACTTTTCAATCATACCCATAAACTACTAAGCTGATTCAATAATTTGTTCAATAAAATTTTGTTTTTTTCACCACAACCACAGTTTTGATGATTTGTGGAGATTAGAGCAGCGGTTCTTAACCTTTTCACTACCATGACCGCTTCAAGTAGTTGTCCTTTGTTTCAAGCCCCCCTGACAACAAACAAGTTGCATATGCAAATGTATTTATTGGTTAATTTATTGATCAAACTTTCCATGTTGCAGAACACACAAGGGCTTGTGCCCTCCTTGAAATTTATTGAGGCCCCCCTGGGGAAATGCACCCTCCAGTTAAGAACCACTGATTTAGAGGAAAACATAACACCATTAGACTTGAATAAAAATAAAAATTGTCAAGCAATCTTTTACTTTAAGCAGGGTTTTTTTAAGGAAAATGTTAGGTACCCAGTATGCACCTGTAGGGACCTGATTTCTCTGATTTTAGGGATCCGATTTTCTCTTATTCTAGGGACCCGATGATCATTTTCTCTAATTCATGGAGCCGATTTTCAATTCTAGGGATCTGAATCAGGTCCCTAAAACACCTTTAAAAAAAACTGACTTTAAGAAAAAACATTTTTGGGAAAGACTTAACTACACTAAGTTTCAAAGAAGCTTTAAACCTAATTTTGGATTCTTTTCAGGCCACCAGTGGTAACAGCAGAATTGAGAGTATGCTGCCAATATATAAAAAACTGAACTGAAAAAACAAAAATTTTATCAAAAGATTAATATTTAACCTATGAAAAAGTCATATTTTTATCAAAATTAAAACTGAAGAAAACGTCATGTCAAAAGAGACAAAAATACAAGATGAATACATAAAATGCAGGAGCCTTTTCAAAGCCATCATTTATAAAGTACAGACAATATTGAACTAAACCTATGATATGTCTAGATTACACTTGTAGCAATAGAGCAATGCACCATGTTGTCAATGTTTAAGTAAATATTATAGCAATTCTAAGAGTAATTCACCTGCACTAACGGCAATTGTAGAGTTAAAACATAAAAAGCAGCATATCAAAGCTGATAAAGTGAAGCTATAGCCAAGGAACCAGCTGGACTAAGATAAAAACAAAACCAAAAATAGCACTGCCAACATGTAAGCTACAAATTTCAAGTAATCCTCTTTATTTAGAAACATCTGTATACTGTAAAAAATAAAATCACATAAGCTAAGACAATTTTTCTAGAAAAAACAAAAATAGGCCTTAGAACATAAAATAATAGAGTACTAGGTTTGAAGCATTATGAAAAGTGAAAATAACTAAGAAAAACAGTAAGTCTAATTTTGCTACTACAAAACTTCTAATCTATGCTGCTCACAACCTGCTAAAGATCTCTAGGAATTTGCATTCTTAAAGCTTTTGCAAATTAAAGCACAGGATCAGGATGAATGGCTGAGCATGGAAGATTCATAGTAATGTACATCATACTAGTACAGTTTTTTTCAAGGTGTTTTAGGGACCCGATTCAGGTCCCTAGAATCAGTGAAAGTTATCATCAGGTTCCTGAAATCAGAAAAAATCGGGTCCCTAGAATCAGAGAAATCGGGTCCCGACAGGTCCGCACCAGGTACCTAACATTTTCCTTAAAAAAAAACTGTTACTAGTGGGCCATTAGTATTATCTTAGCCATATAGATCAAAATGATATAATAAAGGAAGTGACTATGGATATGCCTGGCCTGATGCAATTCAAATAAAAGGGTCAGTTTGTCATTCAAACGGCGTGGGTCTTGTAGTCCAGCGGTTATGCGTTTCGGCTGATATGACAATGGTTTTCAGTTTAACTCTCACCATGCCAACTTTACTTTTTTTTCTTTACTTATTTTCAGGCTTGTGTGTCACCTCGGTTAGGGATAGGTTACCGTTAGGTTAGCCTTAGCTTAGGGTTAGGTTAGTAGGTTAGGGCTGTGGTTTAGGGTTTATCTTTTGCATTTAGTTTGTTTCCACCAACCAAGCCTACTGCACTCTCGTCGTGCATTACTGTTACGTCACAGGTGGCGTATTAATTATAAGTTTTCAAATTTAAAGATCCACAGGCGTATCTATAGCCACTCACCACTGCCTATAATAAATTCAACAGATATCAAATAAAGAACTATTAAACACCAATACTTCATGCAAGGCATCGCAGGTTCATCACTGACGGCATCAAATAGCAGGGAGACCAAATAGAAGAGCAAGAGGTTTGGGGCTTGGGCAGTTGGCACTCATCTAAAGATGAACAGATAAATAGTTTTTTAAATCAAAGTCCAATCTAACAATTTCATTTCAAAATCCTAATCTGACAAACTGACAGTTTTGAAAATACAAATCCTGCTTAAACCAAAATGAATCCTATCAATCGTGCTCTGCCAAACTAAAGGCAAAATACAGTACAATCAATAGCCCTGCAGCACAGTATTTGTCTCATGCGGCAAAAAACAGACACTACTAATACTATTACTAAAATTAAGTATCTAGGAAACAAACTCAAGTTAACTTATGCTCTAGTATCTACGGCTCATAACACTACAACCACAATAAATGAATGAATTTGTGAAAAAAGTTGCGAAGAAGTTCAATAATAGTGGACGATTGAAAGACTTCAAAGTAACACTAACAGCACTTAGCCTACTAAACTGTATGTATATCAAAATCTGCAACATTCACATTGACTTAACTGTTTTAAACCGGGAAATCTGCTAAATTGCTTTATTTGTCATGCTTCAAACTTACAGGAAAATTTGCAAAATTTGGCAGCACTGTTATTTATGTGCTTATATTAAAATATTGCTAACGACTGCACTTATAAATTATATTACAAACAAGCATGAAGAATACCAATAATCTGCAAATTACAACACACACTGTAAAGTAGATAGATCCTTTCTTAAAAGAAACTTAAATATTGTACAGCACTGCAGTTAAGCGGATTTGCATAGACTTTTGTGTTTATTTAATTTTCCGAAAATCGCATAGTCTACACACTGCTAAAGACACTGTAACATGTGCCCCAGTTTTCGAAGTCTTGCCCAAGAAAGTATTACGTCTTTTGCGGTAGATGATGAAATGGATGCCGATTTTGCGCATTTGACCTAAAGTAACCTCGCGCGATGAAAACGCTGGAAACACTGCTCGTTTCTGCGACAAGGTCGGGTCGGAGGGACGTTTCTGTTGTACTCGACTGATTCCGTTAATAAACCTTAAACCTAACACCTAAACCTAACACCTAAACCAAATCCCTAAACGTAACCGCTAAACCTAAAGCCCAAACGTAAAGCAGAACGGAAAATATGAAGAGAAAAGTGTGGATACTTGTGCAACATTTACTTCCAAAACGAAACTCCCAAAGGTGAGAGCCAAACCTAAAAGCATTGGCATACGAGCCCTGAAACATGTCTGTTAGGCTACGAGGTCGCTGCCGACTGACTGGTAAACTCAGCGTTTTATCCAAGCCGCTTCATGCCAGGCGAATCGGCAATTGCTACCTTGACGCAGAAACGAG
>JGI24159J19872_10001723_pt1 | contig 24778 bp, 14 predicted proteins | sample Ectturendosymbi4_FD_19872 | JGI IMG/M metagenome (IMG submission 19872)
GCCACGGTCTTTCGCCAATCCTATATGACACAGCGCCCCTCTTTGTTTACACTGATCAACTATTGTACCATTGTGTTTTCATTTGCTCCAATGTTTGCTAATGGTTGGCTTACTGCATGCGATGGCTTTTATGATGCTTCTCCTTGTTGGCTGAGTCATATGAAAAAATAAACCATTGACCATTCTGTTTGATAACAATAAGCATCATTACAGAAATTAGGTCCCATAAAAATTTTGATTGGCTCCTGCACAGACCTCAATGCTGACTTCAGCTCCGGCTCGAACCTAAACTATTGACTCCGGCTTCTGCCTGAAATGCAAACTCCGGCCGGAGTCCACTCCGGCATTCTTGGTCCGTGATTATCGCTGGTGCTGCTTGTGCTTGTATTTCCCTTTAGTTGCACTGAAGGGAAAATACCCCACCTGAAGCACGAAACACATGGCGTTTCATAATACATTTTCTTCAGTTTTTAGGATTTTGATTTGCTTTTGAACACAGTACTGTACGTCGTAGTTCGAATGTTTAGGTGACATCGCTATGGACTTATTTCTTGTTAGAATGTTTAGATCTGTATTTCAAGTAATATTTCTTATCTAATTTAAGTTTCAAAGCAGCATACACTACTAACTCTCTTCCGCACTTGCAAACGTGACATGTGCACTGGAGCGGAGTAAATCGTCAGGGTTGCCAGGTTGGCATTTTTAATCAGCGTTGTCAACTTGTCTTCCAACGGATATAATGTAGTCTGAAAATATACCAAATATAATCAAATTATCTGTAACAAAGAAGCCTGAAGTATGATGCTGCTTTTTCGCATGCTAGCCTATTTTCTACTTAACTTAGATTGGTGCCATGTAAAAGGCGGAGCTCCGTATATAACTGAGCTTGGTTGCGGAGGTTTGATGACGTAACCGGAGTAGCACAAAGTTGCGTTGCAAAAGGAATAAACAGAAAAAAAGCAAGGGAAAAATCTTTTATTATTGCAAATAAATATGCGCTTCCCTCAAACATCTAATGCATGGATGTTTGCGGTGTTTAAAAATTTTATACATTCACAACTGTTGAAACCTATTTTTTTGTCCCCGAACCGTTGTGAAACTCAGATAAGAAAAAATTATCAAAGTTTAGAATAGACTTCTTTTACCATATTGTTATATCAACTTTTAGCAATAAAATTATTTTTACTACCGTTTAGTTCTCATTGCTCAACGCTAAATATCGGTTTTAGCGACTCCGGTTACATCATCAAACCTCCGCAACCAAGCTCCACTCTGTACGGAGCTCCGCTTTTTGCAGGGTGCCGTTATATTGTAAAAGCTGATTGATCAACCATTTTGACTGGCATCACATGGAGTTAAAGCCGCAAGATCATTTTCTGCTTTCTTAAATAGAGCAGTGTTATTTTTATCAACACTGGAAAATTCAACCCTCTAACACCTGCAACTGCTATTTCATTCCCTAGGTGGTCCACCGTATTACGACTGTGCTGCACAATACCAGCCGATTAGCGATTAGAAATTTTCTATTTGTACAGATAGCAGAAAGGATGCGCAGAACCAGCAGAATCCTGCTTTGCAAGCTGTGCAAATTCTATCAGCCACTTTTCTCTAAACCATGTTCCACTCTCATACGCAGTTTACCAACCTCTGGATGCCATTAGCTGACTAAAAGCACATGCCTAGAGCTAAGTGATCTTGATCTCTGCTTACTCAAAGTGCATGCTTATTCCCATGTGTTAAGCAAAATCACTGACTTTTTACTCCATAGCTTTAACACCTTTATGGTTTCATTCTCTCTTTGCGCTTTGCAATATAACAAGTGCTCTCTCTGTATGACTGAAAAAGATAGCACAAACAAGAGGACCAGACAACTGCTGAGTCATTATGGCTGGCAACTGGTGGTCTGCAGACGGCTGATAATAATTTACGAAGATAAGCACAATTATAATCTTTGTGCATTTGGTTGCAGTGTTGATTGTCAGTAATTTAAATCTTGATTGAAATCAAGCAATAAAAATCAAAATCAAGCAAATATCATAATGTGGTTTTAAAGCTTTTTGTGATTTCTATGACATGTTTAATTAGCATTCTAATAGGTTTTTACTTATATTAGTAATAACAGTCAAAGAGTTCTTCTGATAACACAAATGTGACAAAACTAACTACAACTTGCTGTTTACTAAACTAATTAAACGCAATGTACCCTTGGGCCTAGTATAGTACTAGTAGTAAGACTACTAATGAGTTGATATAGATACCAAACCATGCAAGTGAAATGGGGCACTGACTTTTCTTCACCCTTCACTGTAACTAATGCCTACTTATGTTAGGGTAAGGCAATTGTCCATATTTATATGGCATGGGGCGGCTACAAAACTGCCTGTGGATCTTCAATTGGAAAACTTATTTGCCCACCTCTTGTACCGTGACAATACCACATGAGGAGAATGCAGTAGGCTTTGTAGAAACAATAAACTCATCTAAAACCTAACTTTAGCCTTAACCATAGCCTTAACCCAAACACTAACCTAATGCTAACCCAAACCAAACGCTAATCTCATGCTAGTCTTTAAACGTAACCCCTAAAGGAAAAGTTTGGAAAGTTTTTAAAAAAATAAAGAAAAAGTGGTCCATGAGAAATGAAACACGCACGCAGTCACTATTGCAAAAACGTAAGGCATGAGGCAAGCCCACAACCTTTGGCATGGCAAAAGAAATTAGAAACTTATCTGTTACGCTACCAGGACAACGACACTTGAGTGACAAACTGACTGCTTTATTCGAACCGCGTTATGTGAGGTGGTACGATGCAATAATCTTTAAAATAAGAAGATCCATGGTTGGTTCCGTAGCCACTTCCTATTTATATATTTGCTGTTTTGCTTGATGAACTCACACTCTAGCTGGATACAGCCATAGCAGGTTGTACTCTGGCAAATATGATTGTGAATCATCTGATGTTTGTTGATGATATATGTGCGTTTGACCATAGCATAAGCATTAGTGGATTTCAGTGTCTTTTGAATATTTGTGATGATTGTGTTGCTGAACAGGAAATCGCTTTCAACTGCAACAAAACAAATGGTGTATCTTTTGTCCCAATGTTTTTCTAAATGTTGTACGTGTACAATTTTCTGACCAAGTCAAATATTTTGGTGTATTAATAAATGCCTCACTGAAGGATAACAAAGACATCCAGAGACAGGTGAAATCACCGTATTGTGCAGCAAACAAACTCAGAGGTACTTCTGCATAGTGCTCAACTAAAAAAAAAACTTTATTCCATGCCAATGTATGCTTGCCAATTGTGGAGCAAATACACACAGACTCGTATGAAATGCTTAGGAGTTGTCCACAACAATGCCTACCGACATATGCATTATATACTCAAAAATGTAAATGTTCACCTGCATCAGGTTAACCATTATGTTAGGACCTTTGATGCCTTGTTTAGAAACTATCTGTATGGCTTTGTTCACTAATATGAATCTTCATCAAATTTTTTATCCAATCACATCAAAGGTCTGATGCTTTTTACAAATCATTGTCACGAGAATGCCTGTCAGCAAACTAAACCTTTCACCAGGCTTTATTCAACTAAGAACACCAGCATGCATCAACATTTGCAGCGCAACACAACTGCCTGGTATGAAACCAAACACGATCTGATACTGACGTGCAATACAAACGACCAGGCAAACCAATTTGACATGGCACTAATAAGTGGAGAAATCGGTGCAGGCAACTGTGAGCATCAAAGCCGTCACACTCTCCCCCTGTTAAATTATACAGACCAATCACCAAAACGATCAGGGGTTTTCTTAATCTCATAGACCGCCGTAAGGGTTGCACATCTGCATGCGGCGGTGACGGAAATGAGTCAGTTCTCGGCAATGGAAAGGTTGGTGATGGTGACAGCTTCTCAGTGCAGACAACCGTGGGCATCAAAATCATCACAATCATCATTTTTTCCTCCATTATTTAATGCTCTTGTAAGACAGTGTCAGTGACCAAATGCAATAGTTGCTAGTGCGTTGTCTTGATGTCTGTTTTTCTTCAGTATTGCCTATGCCAGTGTGGTCCAAGTACAGTACAATGCCTGTGCCAGTGTGGTCCAACTATGGGAGAGATGTGGTGTGCAGATAGAATTCTTATGGCTCATGATCTTTGTCAATATGATTTAATCTTGTGTGTATGTTACAGTCAGGTCATTTTAATTACGCATGACGCCTTTTGATATTGGTACAAGGAATAAACGATGCAAATAAAATGGGGAAAGCATTTTTCTGAGCCGTTTCATGTGTCTAATGGGGTTAGACAAGGGGGAGTACCGAGTCCATACTTGTTTGCTGTTTGTTTAGATGATTTATCCAATGAACTAAACATTAAACATTAAAGCAGTGTGCCATATTGGTGAAGTCTTACTAAATCACTTGATGTTTGCTGATGATATTTGTGTGTTTTGTGCAAGTGTACATTGGTTGTAAAGAATACTAGATGTGTGCCAAGCTTATGCAGAATCGCATGGGATTATTTTCATCTGCAGTAAAACTGTTTGTATGACGTTTAAGGCTAAGAGTGCAAAAAGCACAGTCACTCCACTATTGACATTAGGTGGTCAAAACGTAAAATCTGTTAACCAATACAAATATCTGGGGATTGTATCGGATACTGAGCTCTCAGATGGCAAAGACATTCAGATACAACTGCGATATCAATATTGTGCAGCAAACAAGCTGCGAGCCTCTTTTTCCTGTTGTTCAAATGCAGTGAAAAATGTACTTTTGCGTTCCTTTTGTACGCCCATGTATGCATCACAATTATGGTGTAAGTTCAGGAAGTCATGCATGCAGAGATTGCATATGGCCTATAATTTTGGATGTAGAGCTCTATACAACCTGCCTTGGAGAGCAAGTGTTAGTAGCCACCGGGTTCAATATAACATTCTTACCTTTGAGGCTTTGCAATGAAAAACAAGTACTTGTTTCTCGAAAGATTCTGAAAATCTATTAACATCATGTGGTTACATGGTTTGATGCGGTAGATTGTTTGTGTTTATCCCTATTCTTTGAACACTACAATCACATTTTACTCTGAATGAGTGATCGAACATTGCAGTGTCTGTTTGATTGATGGCTTGTCAAGTTACAATGCATTCACATTTTACCTAGACTCGACCAGTTGAGGATTTGGTGCTCTATTCCACAGTAGTGTTGTAACAAGTGATGGCCAAAATTAGTGTTAACAATGTGTCTGCAACCCTAGGTTTCTGTCTTCAACGCAGTTCCAAAAAGTGTCTGTAACTCTGTGATTCAGATGACTCCAATGCCCTGTACTCCAATGTCATAAACAAACAAATTAAATTAATAAAAATGTACATTATTAACAGTATTAGACTAGGTCAGACGTCTCAAACATTTTGTCTGAGGGCCACATAAGCTTGTAAACAACAGTTTCATTTGAGGGCTAGACATCTTACGGAATGTGATTGTTCTAGGAAAAGTTACATTCCACCAAAGCAACAAGTTTTTTCTAAATGTACTATTTTCATCGTTGACAAAATGTTTTTTTCTGGCTGGATGAAAATGCTTCACAAGCTGGACGAAATGGCTTCGCAAGCCAAATTTGGCCTGTGGGCCATAGTTTAGCAGAGACCCTTCGACTAAACTGTATAGAGCTTCTAGAAATTACTCAACAAAGATAGTTTGCCCAAAGTAAAAGATTTCGTACTAAAAATGCACTCGATGTTTAGAAGCACGTACTTGTTTGATAGTACATTCTTTGATGAAACAACTTGTCATGTTTTTGTAAAATAACCCATAAGTCACAAGTAGACCATGTTGGCTTATGTGTTGCAATTTGAACCTATGTGCCTTGTGTTGCCTTGTAATTTTTGCTTTTTCTTATAATTCCTCCATCACCCCCACCATGTCGAGGATGTGTGCAAGCCAAACACACAATTAATTTGATTTCATGCAACTAGTAAAATACCAACTGTCAAATCTTGCTTTAAATTTAATGGAAACAAAAAGCAAAGGTTGTCAGCTTCAAGCTAAGTCTTGCAAAAACATTTGAAACCTTGATCATGACAATTTCCATGCTTTTGTGTGCTGCTGAGCATCCCCACCTGACATTTTAGCCATTTACTTTAGAATCTGATGGTAAAATTTCTTCATTTTTCTTCCCACTGCCAGATTACTATCTGATGATGAGTGAATGCAGTTATAGCTGGGGCGTTGTTTTGGTGTTTGGCATCTCCTTGTGTTGTCTGTGTTTATCATCTGATACAGGGGTTCCCAACCTGGGGTACATGTATCCCTGAGGATACATTTGCCTATATGAAGGGATGCATTTATTGTACATCCACAAGATCTGAATTTTTAGACATAAAAATGGAGTTTGCCTTTATAGTTCTAAACATCTAAAAGTTCTATTAAAGATTCAGTAGAATTTTGTTATTCCACTCAGCCTTTTTGTCATAAGAAATTTTAAGGGTACATGCTCATCTGTCGGAATGCTGAAGGGGTACATGGTCAGAGAAAAGTTGGGAACCCCTGACTTAACACTTGCTCTATACTGCACTATGACCAAACATATTTGTGTTATTGTGTCATTTGAATACCCTTATGATATGGACCATAAGTCGGATTCAAAAATAAATATTAACACCTTTGGTATGGTAGTTTTGTGCAATTATTCAGCAGTTCCAACATGGTTTTGGACTGTTTTTGTTCAATAGCTAGATTCAAAAGTACGAAACTCAAAAAGTACCTGATCGATTTGCCCCGATTTTTTAGGTAAGATTCATTTATACAAGACAAATATTCCTGTACAATTCAATTGCAAAAAAAAAAAATGTTATTGCGTGCAGTGCAACAGCTTCCTGAAATGAAATCCTTTTTGAAAGTCCACTTGGTAAGTTCTTAAATGATTGACCTGAAATTTTCTGGGAAGATGCATAAATATAATGAGGACATTCCAGTAAATTTTCATTGAGAACAAACCAGTTTTAAAAAAGTTGTGCTTTCACAACCACTATTCAACAGTACCATATTGGCAAAAGTTTTGTAGCCTACGTACTTGAGTTGTGCCGATGGAAAAGTACATAAGTTCATGCTTAATTTTCAGGTAGAATGCATTTTTGCAAAATGAATATTTGTGTAAAATGTGACGAAAAAAGACTAAGCCTGAGAAAACCTATTGCGTTCTATGGAAAAAATTAATCTGCAAAAATTTCTTGGCAAGCGCATTGCTAGAGATGCGCATCAACAGCAGTTCGATGTACTGTGAACAGCAGAGCCCTGTTGCTCGATTAAACAGTGAATAACTTGGAGATTTTTTGATAGATTGAACTCAAATTTTCAGAAAACATGCGTAGGTATTGGCAAAACATTTGTGCAGTTTTTATGGCAAAGAAATTAGTTTTCAAAAGTTATCGTGCAGTACACAAACTTCTTAACCTTGCTGATTGGAATAAAGTTTTATAGTCTACTCTCCGTAGTAGCTCCAACGCAAAAGCACATAATTCTGCAGATTTTCGTCAAAACTACTTCAAAATTTCAAAGGTGATTCACATAGGTATGAAAAAAGTTCGAGAAATTTTTTTTTGCGAAAAACTCGAGTACGAAAAAAGTATTTCCTAGTGCACACAACGACTCTCAACACCTAAGTGTTTTGCAAAATGTGTTGTAACCTAGGCTTAACAAACTGTTGCTGGATACCAAACTGCATAACTAAAAACCTTCTTGCTCATGTAACCTGAAATTTTCAAGGATAATGTCTTGGTGGGTATGGTGTACATTATTGCAAATTTTCATTGCAAACAAATGAGTACGAAAAATGTTTTTGTGTGTTACGAAACAAATGTTAGTACCGGGTCATTTCATTATAATTCAACCCATGGGGGGAACCACATGGTTTAGGATTTCGTTCCATTTAACAGTTGGGCTAGGCCATGGGGTCTACAGAAAATTGTATACTTTAATTGGGGATCAATGTACAGAAAAGTTTGAGAACCACTGATCTAAACCAACAAATTAAAAAAAAATTTTTTTTCGGCATCTATCCCAAATTAGACGAGCAATGTAGAGGGGCAAAAACGCAAATATCATAAAAAGTATTGGTTTCAGTAAATTTAAACTGCATATTTAGAAAGCCCATCCCAGAAAACATGGGTATAGACACCAATTTCATTAGGATTAGACTAGCAGATCTAGAGTTATAGTCATTTTTGTGTTGCTCATCAGTGCAAATGCCATCTAGTGGTAAAAATACAAAAGCAGCTATAAATCAAAAACTGCTCATTCAATTTTTGCAAAATTGTTGTCAATTTTCCTAAAAACTTGTAGCTGCAAACATATGTGGAAAAGAACAAAAACTTACCCATGTGGCTCCAAATTTCAGAAATTTGGGTTGAATTATAATGAAATGACCCTACCAAACTTTTTTGAAAAAGTCCTGCAGCCTAAGCCTAGCAAGATGTTTCGACGCCAAACTTCATAACTCAATTTGCATTAAATTTTCAGGATTGATGTGTTGATGCATGAAAGAACATTTGTATAAAACTTCATTGCAGAAAAAACAAGTACGCAAAATGTTATCAGGTCGCGAAGTGAATGACGTAGTGTGTGAGTTCGATCGGATTCTAGCTATCCCCAGTGTATTAACCAGTATTACTGCCCTCCACTTGCCTTTCTTCAGTGAATATCTATTGCTTTCCAAATGTAAGTTTTGTTGCCATCTGAATGTTTGTGCTTTCTGTAAGTCCCCTTGTGCAGTATTATTTTCGCTCCCCTTTTGAACTATCCTTGTTACTGAATGGCCTATGATGAAACCACAGTGTTGTGAATTGTGATATATCTCATTTCACTTGAAACTCCTACAGCTGAATTTTAAATAAATAATGATACAAAAAAACAAGGTGTTGCAATCACACAAAATCAATACAAAAATGCAGCAATCCAAAGACTTTATGGTGTGGTACTCTCACACTGCAGGACTTCAACCTTTCAAAACAGTTGTTACATGTACAGAAATGTGCCATCGCATTCGTCACATTGTCTAGCATCATGTACAAAATCGTGCTGTCACGAATGTCAATCGTGCTGTAAGCTCATCCCCCAGTAGACAATACCAGTCTAGAAAAACAGTGCTGGTGCTTGCTGCCTTTCTGTTTTTGAAATGAACAGGTGGGTGAAATAAAAGTTAATGCACTATGCCACCAATGAATTACTTCAGTTGCAGCATTCTCTAATTGCATGGTGCAAGATAGACGAGCAAGAGGCAACATGGTAAAGAGATGGTAAAAGAGTAAGATTAAGCAACGTGAGATCACTTGCGACACCCTAAATGATGTTATCCAAAAAAAGAAAATTGAAACCTAGATTTTTCTGATCTAGGCAATGTTAGCCATTTTTAATACAACTAAGTTTTTGCAAAAAATTTTGACTGACAATGAATGTTGTTGAAGAAGTTGTGACTAAAGGATCATCTGGCATTCTTCTTCATGTGATCAGTTCAATCTTGATTCGGTGGACAGTTGCTCTAGGCTCATATTCAGGTAGGGTATAACTTTTTGAACTTGTTTTTAATATAATGGTAAAGATTTGAAGGAAAGGGGCAAGATGCTATCGAAATAGGAATTTTGTAGTTGAAAAGGGTCTAAAACAGGGTCTGAAACATGCGGGCCACGTGGCCCGCGAGGGCGTTTTGTGCGGCCCGCCATGCTTTGTGGGAATTTTCAAATATTTAACAGTTGCTAAGTGGCCTTGGAAAAAGATGCCGCGAAAGCTGAATGATACCAGTGCGATTTTAATCGTGCTCATAGCACCACAGACATAAATTTCACTCTCCAGCAAATTTTTGAGAAACCTTGGGCGTATGCCAAAAACATTTACACATGTTTTGTCGACCTCGAGAAAGCATACGATCAGGTTCCTCGTTGAAAGCTTTGGGGAGTGCTGTGGGAGTAAGCTGTGATGTTGACAGCCACCTGTTACTGGCCGTCAAGTCACTTTGGTCCTCCTCAGAAGTTTGCGTCCGTGTTGGGAAAAATAAATCATGACTGTTTACCGTTGGTATTAGACTCCGACAAGGGTGTGTGCTGTCACCACTTCTCTTTAGGCTACATCAGGGTAGCCAAACTACGGCCCGCATCCGGTCCGGCAACCAATTTAATCCCACTTGCCAAATACCTTGCACATTTTTTTCAAGTGCCACGTTTCCAACTGTGGATAGCAGTGCAACAGCATTAGCTGCTGCCTGTCATGTAAACAGTGTTGCCAACTGGTATATACACAGTATATACCAATTTTTAAAGTGCTTAGTGTATAAATTCTTGATTTGATATATATACGGTATAGGAGGGGCGGGGGTGCAACCACACACCCAAAACTTTTGGTTTGGTGAAAATCTGGGCAAAATCTTTTAAAGTCCAGGCAAAATGTGTGAAAACCTTCTCAAAATTGCTGTATATGCTTCGATTTTACAAAAATTGTACCCAAGTCAAAGCGCAGACGTTTTTTTGGAGGTCTTTAGTTCTCTTTATCTTTAGTTCTTTTCGGCAAGTCAGGGGAAATTTGGGCGAAAATGGTGCTTGAAGTGCCTTGAATTGAAAAAATGCGCCCAACATGAAATGAGATGCAGTCGTTTTTTGAGGTCATTTTCTATGGAGTTTTTTTCGGGCAAGTTTAGAGAAATTCGGGCACAATTTCTTCGCACCCCCAAAATTTGTCTGCCCCTACACCTATGGGTATATATGAAAAATTTGGTGTATATTTGGTATATTTTTGTCGGAGGTTTCAGTTGAGATTTTAAACCAATTTATTTGGTTTATTACAAAGCAGCAGAAGAAGATAACCCAATAGTGGTGTTAAAGCTTTATAATAAAGTTTAGTGATTTTGCTAACATGGGAGTAGGCATGCACTTTGGGTGAGTGTAAAGCGAGACTGGAAAAGAGCTGAGAATTCTGAAAAAATTGAACTTAGCTCCAGTAGGTATGCTCTTTTAGTCAGACAATGCATTCAAATGTGGGAAAGCTGCACACGAGAGTGGCAGAAAATTTAACAAAGAGTGTCTGATAGAGATTGCATGGCTTGCAAATCAATATTTTTTTTAAGACTTGCGGGTTGCTTGTTTTTGGGCTTGTTTTAATTGAAATTTGCTTGTTTTTTTGGCTTGTTTTTCGCAGATTTCTCTTTTGCAGATTGCTTTTTTTGTATTTTATGGCACTTTTGCTGTTTCAATTTACTGCTTATGACATATTAGGCGTGTTTTTATGAAACTTTTTTCATTTTGGGCTTGTTTTTCAGATTTGCCTCTCTACTTTTTTATTTGATTTTCTTGCTGATTTTTCGTTTTGTTGAATTTTCTTGCCAACGCATGTTGGGCTTGTTTTACAGTTTAATTAACAATTTTTGGCTTGTTTTTCAAATTTACTTGTTCTTGCAAAATAACTTGGCATCACTGCAAACAATGTTAGGCAAAGCCAAGCATTTAATTGAGTCAAATCATACAACTGATCCAAATTAACAAAACATCACACGACAATACGGAGTGAGGCTGCTGTAGGAAAGTCTGTGCGAAGCAGGAAGTTATGTGCAAACGTTATTTGCCCTAATGTCTGAACACGCACACACAACAAATTTAATGCGTTTGTCCACAGATTTACAGAGCTGGATATTAAGGTATTTCTTGTGATTGGTAACATGCATCGAGCAAACTGCCCCTTCCACCTTCACTAACCATTTTGAAAGCAAACAAACTTGCTGAACAATTATATCAAATCGTGAACTTTAGCAACATAATGTTTCGTGTGTAACATTGTTTATGACTAGTTGTCACGTTTCATTTGCTGTAAGTACCAATAAATTGCTGAAAAGTTGAATCCACATTTTTTCATAACTTTGTGCGAACTTAACTGGGATGGGAACTTAACACGTTGGCTGCCGGTCTACGGTATATTCGTACTTCGATTTCAGCCTAAAAAACAGCAGTTTTCGGTTGCCTTACCAACGCCCTAGCGTCACTCATAAAAAAACCACACCCCCCAGGCAAAAAAATTTTTTTCGAGTGCAATCTACGAAACTGGCCGATCCGTTTGAGCCATTGAACAGCTCTCTAGCGCAATCCGGGGAGGAGCTAGAGTGTTGGTAAGGCAACCGAAAACTGCTGTTTTTTTGTGAAAATCGCCAAAACCACCCAGACGCCAAGTGTTAAATGGGTGCGAACTTAACTTACATATTACTGTACATGTGTTTGCCAACTCAGTCTAAAAAGCTTTTAGCATTTTATTAAAGATGTAAAAAGTTTGCCCAAAACCCTACGTTCTAGAATTTTGCTCATAGCATTATGACGTAATAATGTATGACAATCAATACGCTTTGAAGAAACCCTAAACCAGTGGTTCTCAAAGTGGTTGATATCGACCCCTAGTGGTTAATTAGACCATACAAGGGGTCGATAAATAGTTACAGGGACAAATGGGGGTCATTGAATGGCCCTAAGTTCTAAGCATATTTTTAGATTATGTACTATTTTATCATGCATTTCAAGTACAAAGCACTCAAATTTATTTTGACACATACTTTCCTTGAATTAGTAACTGTTGAGCTAGGCCACAGGGTCTACAGAAAATTGTATACATTAATTGGGGGTTAACATGCACAAATGCTTGAGAACCACTACCTCAAACGGTACGCTATGCAATTTAGCTTGATATTTGTTAGGCTAAGGTCAGTTTATTGTAAGTGCTGTTTGTAATGATATGTGTTGAAGACAGTTTTCTAGGTTTTTTTTAAGAGCAGAGTAGCAGTACCGTGCTGACAGATACTCACTTATGCGATCATTTTAACTAGTAATGTGCCCTTGTAAATGGTAAGCTGCTGGTTTTGATAATCATGCTTGTCAGCAAGTTCATAGATGAGATAGAGTCCAGGCTCTGTTGGAAGCGGAAATGGTAGGTGTGGAGGCGGAAGCGGATGATGAAATAGCCGCTTCCACATCCCTGCTGGAAACAAAACCATTCCAGATATCCAAAACAATGCAAACTTCTCAGTTACAAAGTGGGCTGATCTAGTTGATCATAAGTGCTGAAGTGCAGAATCTCAGAACTACACAAAAGCGATTTCTAGCCATTGTCTACAGAATAAAATGCCCCATTGTTCATTTCAAAAACTCTGAATATAAATGTTTCTACCTCCATATGCTCCACGAACATAGAACAATGCAATAAATGCCTGCAGCTCAGTGAAATTTTGCAAAAATCATTTCCAAGAACTCGGTGAGCTGGAAAAGCAGCTTCAACTTCTGTGCAGCTTTGAATATGGGAAATTATCTTGTTATCAATCAGTAATTGAAAGGTACGCAATGGAGGAAATGCCAAATATAAGATGTACTGGTATGTAGGATTGTGAAACAGCCAAATATGTGAGATAAATATCTTTTGTATATAGCTGTTTATGCTTTACATACCAAAACCTGTTCTATTTGATGTCTCCTCTTCACACTTTTGGAGCTGGCCAGGTCTTGCTTTAAAAGGTATAATTTGCGCATATTGGCCAAGTCTTTGCAACTCTATAACTCGCCAGTCAATTGTGCTAAACAGCTGTATAAACCCTCAAAAGACTTAGCGAGTCTTCTATTTTGTAATGAAAAAAGGTTTTTAGGTTTTAGGTTTTTTGTGGGTGACATAAGTGGGGTGCGTTTAGGCTTATTTGGCCCTGGTTCAAAAGTCATGGCCAAAAAACACAACATTAGCAATTTTACCAAAAATTGATAATTTTATAATAACTTTTGAAGGAGAAACATTTGAAAGTCAATCAAAGGCTCAAAAGACTTGGATTTTAGCCTAGTTTCCACTAAAAAGTTAAGCAAAATACTTCCATCTTGCAGTTGGGGACCTAGGGCCCAATAACCTCAGCCAAAAAGGCCTAAACCTATCCCATTTATGGTGTCACCCACCAAAAACCTGAAACCCAAACCTAAAAATTTTTTCATTGCAAACCAGAACTTGAGGGTTTGGATCTAGTTCTCTAGCACAATCAACTGGTGAGTTATGGAATTGCTAAGTAGCATGACTAGCTCAGTATTAAAGTGTCCGCCTCTCAATTGGAAGGTTGGGTATTTGATCCATGATCATTTACCCACTTACACTGCACTGTTATTGAATTCACGTGTGGGCGATTCGTCGCCCTTGGCTTACCTTCATGAACGCACTTGCGAACTCGATATTGGGGCGTTTTTACACTGCAAGGACTCAAAAGATTTGCTTCGTGCGCTTGGCCTATGGTATTGCAAAACCTGGGGAATAGGTGAAAATGAAAAGGTAAAAACTGATTCCACTGCCCAAAGGTGCTTTTTGTAGGTGTTGTTGGAATCGCCAAGATGTGATTTTATTTAGTGTAGTCTGAAAAATAACAGCCAGCAGAGAAAATCATGGAGCGCTGCTGGGCGATGAGGTCATAAAAACCGCGTGGCATCGTAATTGCAGTCTTTACTTAGAATTTGAACAACTTCTGCAGGGCAGGAAATGGGAGTTAGTTTTTACATTGCAAAGCCACTTTGTTGATTTCAGTCACGATCATTAACCAGTCTGTTCTCTGCAGTATAATACAACAAAGTAGTAATCTATGAACAGTAGGTAGGCTACTGCAATTCTCCAAATTGCAATTGTAACCTATTCCACAATCTTCTATGCCACATTTTATGCTACTCCATGTGTTCCATTATGAACTGAGGAAATCATAGCCACATAACTGGGATAAAAAGTTCAAACTGTAGCCTATTGAAGTTACCACTTCCAATTTTAGGCTACATATTTTGCACAGAGGTTGAATCACTTTACTATAACAAGGTGTAATGAAAACCTATTAATCAGTATTGGGGTAATAGTTCTTCAGCCCAAGTATTGGGGTATTAGCTCTTCAGCCCAGTATCTGATGTCTTGTAACCTACCGAATAATCTTCCAGTTTGCTTAACCAATTCAATTATGCTGTTTTCCTAACTAGGTATAGTTAACCTACAGCAGTGCTCTTCAACTTTTTTGTCATCGTGGAACCTCTGATATATTTTCGTATTTGTGATGGAACCCCATTAACAAATTTTGAAGAAGACGAATTACGTGTAAGAAAATCAAATATTTCGTTATTACACACTTCAACAAATACACCATTATTACAGAAGTTAAAAAGCAAGAAATTTGAGACCCGGTTGTCCTTGCATTTCTGGAATGTATATGCTATATTCAGGATTTGGCAAAAAAATGTGTATCTCAAATATCAATCGTCCCATTTTCTAACTTTGGCAATTGAATTACATGTGGTCCGATTTGGATTAGGTGCGTCTTTTAAATTTGAACTACACTGCTCATTACCATCCACACCTCTGTTGTCATTATCTAGTTTCACATAAAATATATGCTATTTAGCTTCATCTAGCTTGACTAAATAGTAAAAAGTTGGTTTCACACTGCTTTTAGTTCATTTCCACAAAGGCTGAACAGCAGCTCTAGTCCGTTGTCTACTCTCTACCATTCCGATGTACAGTACTGTGAACAGTACATCAGCAACATCACTCAACCTCCTGTACAACTAACTGGTCTACTTGGAGTCTGAATGCGGCACTGTAATCTAAAAATTACATACATAATGACGCATCAACATACTGAAGCAAGAAATCATTACCCATATAAAGCGAGGGACCCTTATAACTCACAGAACCTCACACATGTTTTGTGGAACCCTAGGGTTCCGTGGAATCCCTGTTGAAGAGCACTGACCTACAGGCAAATCTGTTAAATAAATTAATCTGTCATTTTTTGCTACAGATTAGCTTGACTAGCTGATCTGTTCCACGGTAGTGGTTTTAGCATCAGACAAGTACAGAAGAGGTTACACAAGACTTATCACAAACCACCCAACCTCTTTTCTGCTCGAATCCCTTATTATCGGATTCCCACCTACCTGTGATAGTTGGATTCGCTGAATTGGGTATGGTTGAAAAAATGTGCCCTCAAGCAGCTCTGTGAGATACTCACGGTCGTGCTTGAGTGATTTATGGGATTCCTAATCCAACGCGAATCCCATAACAGTGCAGTGTAAAGAGGGTAATTTCAATCAGTTAAAGCATTGATCCATGTTGTCCAGCAGTATATTTGGTTGCCTACACCAAATGTGTAGATCCAGTGGCATGGCAACAAAATTTTTAAGAATGCCATTGCTAAGTAGTTTATAGGATCCTGAAAATCTAGTACATATCTTTGCGGCTCCATAACTATTTGGTATGGCAGAGTGCTAGCATAAGCATGTTAAACTTTATACGATGAAATCATAATTACATGCAACTCCCATTCAACAATGCCTCATTTTTTAGGAAAAGGAAAGCCACCTCTTTTTGGTGATTATGAAGCCCAACGACATTGGCAGGAAGTCACATACAACTTGCCTGTTTCAGAATGGTATAAAAACTCAACATCTAATGATCTTATGTATTGGGGATTGGACTACCCACCTTTGACAGCATATCACAGCTTGCTGTGTGCATATGTGTAAGTGTTTTCATTTGTAGGTTGTATACTAAACTGTCATTTGTATTCTTGTCTTACGTGGACATTGGCATCGTTTGTTTGTTGCTGTTTATTGTTACTACTGTACTAGAAAGCCCTACCAATTTTTTTCTCTTCGAGAGCTCATGCAGAGTTACCATTCGTAATTAGGTTATCATCTCTACTCAATTCATAATGTTTTGGGCTTGGCTAGTGTTGCTATTTGCAAAAGATGCAGTGATAAATATATACTATCAAAACAAATATGCATTGGGATCAGTATGGTGGCCCATGCATGCCACCCTTAAAAAATTTTTGTTTTTGGCATTTTTTTGAAAAAAAAAACAAAAACAATGTTTTAAAAACAAAAAAAATTTACTTTCGTTTTAAAAACACTTTCATTTCACAAATGTTTTCTAAATGAAAACATTTTCGTTTTAAAAAAATTTATTTTTATTTAGAAAGACTTTTACCTTTGTTTCGGAAACACTCATAAAACAAAAAAAAATCGCACAGTATTATGGTGGTGGCCCATGCGTGCTACCCTCTGTTGAGGGCCAATGTTTCCACTTGAGAAGGTGTGGTTTGCAGATTCTCCCATGTCGATGTTTGGCTCCAGTAGCTCGCGATCGTATTGCGCATATGTGTAGACTAGTCTGAGTCTTTCCTTGTTGTGATAACCTATCCTTGGGGAAATGTCTTTGGGGGATTTGTGACATAAGACATAACTTGTGGCTTAGAGTAAGTGAATGGTATCTTTCTGGCCAAGAGAAGTGGATGGATTGTACACATGGGTAGCGGTGGTTGTGATTCAGTCAGTCAGTACTGGAATATGCTGGCCTGTTGCCTTGGTTGAAAAGTTAAAACCTGCTTCATGATTTTAGGTAGCCTAAAGAATTTTATTGGGGATCATTTGTCAAAGTTGCAATATGTGCCTGCCAAATTACAACGTTTTTGGCAATTTAGGTAGAAATTGATAACCAAAACATTGAAGGGTAGCCTAATTGCTCCAATTTTGATAACCTCTAAATATGTAATGGGCTCCCTGTGGCAAAGTTTTCAGCACAGTTCTGTGATACTGATAGCGAATGTCGATTTTGCTGATTGGCAGTGACGCTTATCCAAGTAAATGCACGGAGAAGCACATGGAAAACACTAGTCAAATAATTGTTGCGAATTCACCAAATTCATGCCTCCTAAAAGAAAATCAATTGTTTATTCTGTATCTGCCATATTTTGGGGCCGTAAGGTACACTTAAAAATCCTTCAATTTTCTCAAAAAACAAAAGTGTGCCTTACAATGTGTTGCACCTAATGTATAAATTGTGCTTTTCTGGTTGTGCTTCCTTACCTAGAACCAATTGTATGTGGTAAACAGTGCTATTTATTTAATTACTAGTTGCAGCTTAACTATAAGCACTGAATGTGTGTGATTTTTGAAGATTGCCATTAGGCAAGTGACAGTTTTGCACACTGACTTAACAGAGTCTTTCACGTGCATTCCAAATCACATTTTTTTTATAAACAAGCCATTGCATTAAGTAACACGCTAACTACAATTGCAATGAGCAGTGTAGTGGTTCTGTGAGTAGCTACCAAATGCCTTAATGTTGAAGCACAGATCATATTACTCTGTGAGACTCTTGACTATAATGGCACACACTGAATCAAACTTGCACACAGCTTTAAGTTTATTCTATTCGTGTCTAGCAGATAAGACAGCTGTGACAGATTAAATTCCCTCGTATGTGATGTGCCAGACTGAATAGAATAAACTAAAAGCTGTGCGCATTCTTCATGCGAAATCGTCAAACTGTTAAACTCAAATACTAAAGATGCAGAATTTGATGAATTTATGTTGAGGAATAAACTGAAAAAGTGACTATATTGTTTTGTATGTTGTGTCACAACTGAACAATGTTGAGAGTGTGAAAGAGTTGAATATATTTTGACTTATCTGAAATCTGCTTCATTTAATGCGCCTTATAATCCAGTGTGCCTAATGACCTGAAAAATACAGTAACTTGTGGGATGCCACAAGTCAACCTGAGCAGTGCAGGCTTTTGACCCACATCAACAACTTCTGAGTTAGATTCAGAGTCCAGTTCTGTAGGTATATCTGATGAGTCCGCTTCAGTCTTTTCAAGGTTTTAATCAGTGCATGTTTTGGTCAAGTTTTCTAGAGACGTCTGAACAGCAACAGAATCGCGAGCTATTTGTGGCAAGATAGCAAGTCTCTGACTGATACTGTCAGTTCTTGTCCATCTGGAAATATTATTCTGGTGTTGGTCAGATTCACATGGTGTGTCAGTTTAACTGCCTCCACCAAATCATCATCCTTGTGTGACCTGACAAATTTTCAAAGAAAACCAGATTCAGGACACCCAGGCTAGCAAATCATTATTTGCCATTTGGAGATCATCACGTGTAACTGAAGAATAACTTGTACAGTGTCAAATTTATCACTGTGCAACATAGGGATCTTATGGGATGAAGGGCATAAGGCAGCATGTCCTCACAACCAGAGACTGCTGGATGACATAATTTCAGATTGAGTCTATTGGCTTTCCATTTCACCCCATTATTTCATTCAACTTGTGACAGAAACAACTCAGTGTAGTGAATGATGGCAAACAAGTTGCTCTGTGGTTTGCTCAAAACACAAGTTTGCTCAAGAAGTGAAAGATACTAGAAGGCATAACTTCAGAACCAAGTCAAATCTTCACATACATGGTACACTGCAGTGTGAAAGCCTCCAGCTCTCGCAGTGAAAAAATCCAAAATGCAATATTGGGATAATTTTGGACATCAATTATTGGCAAGCCAACAAAGTGTTCTGCAAACCATCTGGTGTGTACATGGCAAAAATCTAATATTGCTAGATACGGCAAAGACGAAAATAGTGTCTTGTTCAGCAATGAGATGGGAAGACTCTTTCAAATATCTTGTGAACCTAGCCAGTGTCATCAATGGACACACAGTCCTGAGGTGCATTTGGGGAGGAAAATATCATTGATGCAGCCAAAACCTTCCTAACTTTCAAAACACCAAAGGCTGCAGATTACGCTGAAATCTGACTTGAAATGCTCAAAGCCTTCAATTAGGGTACCAAAAGGTTAGGGAACTGGGGTATCATCCCTATGCACACTAAGGGAGGCAGGAGAGAAAAGGCTAACTATTGGTCCATGGAAAGTATAGGCTATGCCAAGTGCCTTGGAAAATATGCCAGAAAATAATCGAAGCAAAGCTAGAGGATGCCCAGTGCAGTTTCAGTCCTGGACATAGCACTACCTACCAAACTTACACATTCTGCAGCAAATTTTCAAGAAATCATAGGAGTATGCCAAAGATGTCTACACTTGTTTTATTTTTAGGAAACATTCATGACCAAGCCTTTCATTAAAAGTTTTGGGAAGTGGTGTGGGAGTACAATGTTGACAGCCGCCTGTTAACTGATTGTCAAGTCATTGTATCCCTGTTTAGAAGTTTGTGTCCCTGTTGGCAAAGTTAAATCACATTCGTTCAGTGTGGGCATTGAACTAAAACAAGGGTGTGTTGTGTCACCACTCTTCATTGTCGATATGAAGTGGACAGATAGTTGTCCCAGTCAATGAGGATGGAACTAAACATGGAAGAAGATAATTTGATACTGCTTGCATTCTCCAAACAGTGCTTTCCAAATGCACTTGATCAGTTTTCAAGTGCATGTGAACAAGTTGGAATGAAAATCAACACAAAAAACGAGCTTTTATGTCTCTCCAGAAAACCAGTGTATGCTGCAAATAAACAGTAGGCTGGAAAATTCTAACACCTTCGGGTGGTATGTACAAGTGACCAAGAGCAGAACAAAGAGATTGATGCATGGATTGGGAAAATGAATATGGTTCTATATGAGTTTTCAAATTGGTCTTTGTTCCAATCCTTACCTATGTTCATGAATCTTGAGTAATGACTGAAAGAATGCTATTTCAAGTACATACAACAGCGTATAGGATTTACACAGAGTTCATGGTGTGACACTTCGCATCTGTGAAATTCATGAAGCCCTGAATATTGAGTCACTTTTCCGAATGGAACGATCCCAGCTACAATGGATTGACCATGTGACCAGTATGTCCCAAGGAAAGTTGGAAAGGTAAGTCGTGTTGACCATGCCAATGGGAAAGCAGCCCATAGGTCAACTAAGAACCATGTAGTGTGATTACATCTCTGACCATGCTTAGTCCCATCTTCATGTGAAGTGCAACGCAGAGCTGGGATCTTTCCATTCGAGCCAGCAGAATTATCTGAGATTGTTGTTGACTGTGAGGTATTTCATGTCTTCCTAGAGTTGCCTACTCCACAACCTTCCTCAGAAGAAAACCGGGTATGATAATGAATGAACTTATAAGTTTGTTTCCCATTAGATGATAAGGTGGTGACCTGATTGTTGATATTCCTCACTTCATACAGTATTCTTTAATATTTTGATACAACGTTGATTGTCTGATTTAATGAAGCTTGTTATTCCACATGAAGAAAACAGCTGATTGAAGCAGTTTACCACAGTTGTGGAATGCGTGTTAGGACATGCGAATGCATAAGGAAACCTTAAACTCACTGATGATTGTTAGTAGGGTATTTGGTGTTTCATGATGAAGTTGGCAGAGGTCCTTTGAAGTCGACACTAAATAGCAAGCGAGCTGAATGTTGGATACAGACTTCACAAACCACATGCAGTTTGTCATTCCATTACCTTAGGCCAGCCATGTCAAACCCGTGGCCCTCGGGCCGCATGGCCCAGTGGAGGGTTTTGTGCAGCCCAGTTTACGTTTTCACTGGAGCAAAAGTATCCTGCATACTGACAACCTGTCCTTGTTTTGATAATTGTGAATTTGACATTTTTGTTGTGGGTGATCTTCAGTGCCATTTATCACGTCTGTTACTATTGTAGTTATGATTTGAACACTTTCAGTATATTCATATAAGCTAAATTTAGTTTGCTAAAATCAAAGTAAACCATTCAATGTGCGGCCCTCAGTATAATGTCATTCAATGTGCGGCCCTGGTCAAGATAGTGACATACGTTTTGGCTCAGTAAGCCATTTGGGTTGGACATAGCTGCCTTAGGCCAACATTACGTCACAACATTCACGAGAACACGAAGGCTTGTGTTGTATATTGATCTACATTAAAATTCTAGCATTGATGATTAATAAATATCCACTCATGTTTATATTGCCAAACTGGGATACAGGCCTAATGCGGAGTGCGAACTCACGAACTGTAATGGTAACATGTAGCTGAAACTTGCTTCTTGGTATCTCATGAAATAAGTTCCATACCCTTTCTACATGTTAGTGTTAAGTGTTCTGGGAAATATAAATATGTTTGACATCAAATAGAAGTATGGTGAAATGCAATTTATGGACTTTTTCAGAGCCAATGCAATTGATCCATCATGGGTGAAGTTGTACACCTCAAGAGGAACTGAAAGCTACCATCACAAGCTTTTCATGCGCTACACTGTTCTGTTTGTAGATTTACTAATATTTTACCCAGCTGTACTCTTTTATCATTACTTCAGCAAGGCAAAGCATCGTCATGTAACAAAACAGAGTATTTTGTTGCTGATCTTATTTTATCCTGGACTGATATTGATAGACTATGGACATTTTCAATACAATTGTGTCAGCCTTGGGCTTTTCATATGGAGTGTAATTGCTTTTGAACATGAGTATGACATTGCTGGGTCTATAACATTTTCTATGGCATTGAACTACAAACAAATGGAATTATATCATGCTTTGCCTATCTTCTGTTTTCTTTTGGGAAAAGCTTGGCAGCAATCATGGTCCAAATGGTAAGCTACAATTTACTCATTTAACATTTTGTACATGGTGTAAATTTTGTAGCACAGTTGTACATGTTCATGCGACTTCACTATGTCATTGTTAAATTTCAGGTTTTCCCAGTGTGTTTTTACTGTATGGTTGAATGATGAAAACTACTTTGTTAATTTACCTTTACTGCTTTTCTGTCAGCACTCTGTTACTTAAAAAGCATTGTTTGTAATGTCTTTTCATGATTCCTTACCCTACCCTTAGAATTAGATGAGCCAGTTACTTTATTGTGACAAGTTTGCCATCAGTGTGTCTGAGTATCAAGTTGAAATGTTAATGTTCCTTAATCCCATTCACAGTACATATTGAAATATAGTTATTTAATCATAATGATGTTCAATATGTACTTTAACAAAGGTGCAATAATAAGCCAGTTGAATCGCATTTATTTCAGTTAGATAAGTCAATGCTGTTTTGTATATACCAGACCTACCATTGGTTAGTACCAGTACTTTTAATTCTAGCTATATCAGCAGTATCAGGCAACACTGATCAAGTAAAAAATAAAAAATCACTTATAAACCAAAAATGCATGATTGGAGATAGTCATATGATAGGTCACTGTTGTTGCTACTTGCTGCGATTGGAATTCTTGACTGTTATGATTTTTTTAGAGATAGACTGATATTTTGGTTTCACCGATATATTGGCCAAAACGGCTGATTGTATCAGCCTCAGTAGGTGTTCACAAAACGCTGTTATATTCCTCACGCATGCAGACAACTGGCGGAAGAAAGCACAGTGAACCAAGTCAAGACAGTCATCTTGCACCAACACTAGCAGATGCGTTTTCATAAAAAAGCAGACAAGATGAATCATGGAGCACATGTCTACTGTCGCAGCCAAAATAAAAGCCTCATCATTAATCAGATTAATTAAAACTCATAGCAAAATATTGAAATTGTTGCAATTTGAAAAATTTTAGCTCATAAATCCTGGTTTTTGAAGTTTTTGAAAAAAAGGTAAGGCATAGAATACATTATATTTTAGATATGAAGCAGAAAACTAGATTTAAAAATTTTGGAAATGTCGTTTATCGATATCAGCTGTCAGTCCATGAATGGGCAATGTATTGGTATCAGGGAAAAAAAAACATATCAGTCGATCTCTAATTTCTTTTCTCATGAGTCAGCTGTATTTCAAAAAACTTAAGTTTGCAAACAGTGCATAACTAAACAAGTGATTCATAAAAAATACCATAAGTTAATGTTCTTACCTATGCTAGATATGCACTAATTTAACAAGCTTACATAGAATGCAAGCAGTCCTGTGATGTTCACTCACACTCGTATGTGTCCAACTGTCCAGGTAACTGAGAAAAAAGCTTTTGAAAATAAATATGCCACAGTATGGTTGCAGGCATGGGGTAAATCTTTTTTCCTTCATAGGCCAACGCATAATTGACGTTTAATAGCCATAAAAATCCACCTCTGTTGACCTTGGATTGAAGCAAAACTACAAGCTCTCAGTTAAAACATACAAAATTGAGATTTCTGGATTTTCAGACATTTTAAATAAAAGCAGTCACCAGGCAGGCCTCCCTTGTTTGTGGCTCTGTCTGTACGGCACGCTAGTCACCACAGTCAGGGACGGATTTAGGGAGTGTGGGGCCCTAGGCCATCTTGGTTTTTGGGGTCCCACGCTGGTGTGACCTATTTGGCCATTTGTCTGAAAAGAGTGAAAGTATGCCCCTCTTATGGGTAGGGCCCCCTCAAAGATCTATCTTTTGTGGTGCTAGACTTTGGTTCTACGACCGCCTTAGATCTTCAACATAAATTGAAGCCTTTCCTACATTCTTCTCTGGAACAAATGGCAATGCGATCTTTTCTTGGAATTTATGACTCTTTCGTGTAGTTCAGAAGTTCTCTTCGGTAAATTTCTGAGATTTCTAGCGTTTTTTGTAGGTTTATTTTTCAGATATATACATTTTCATGCAGGACCATGTTGCCGTCCTCAGAAATATCCTCTAGTTGTCGATCTGATGAGCTGTACGTAAACTCCTTTGTTATAGTAATCACATGTTTTATGGAACAAACAAGCACAATCCATTCAGTGGACACAGGGTTTACTTATGTATGGTGGCCCATGGCTGTCAAGCGCGTTTTCAATTATCATGTACAATTTCATTTTCAATTTCATATTAAAAGTAATTTTTAAAATCATTTTCAATTTCCTTTACAATTTCGTTTTCAATGTCATTTCATTTTCGATTTCATTTTCATACCAATTTCATTTTGATTTTCAATTTTGTTTGCAATATCATTTCAATTTTGTTTTCGATTTGATTTTCAATTTCATTTTGAATTTCATTTTCAAAATCGTTTTCAAAGTCATTTCAGTTTCGTTTTCAATTT
>JGI24159J19872_10001729_pt1 | contig 24757 bp, 19 predicted proteins | sample Ectturendosymbi4_FD_19872 | JGI IMG/M metagenome (IMG submission 19872)
GTAAAGAATGATTCACTGCTTACTTCACGCTTCAATAGTGGTTTAATTCTCTTGGAATACATTAAAGGCTTCAAACGTCGTTACTATTTTGGCACTTGCCTAGGGGCAGGGCCCATTTTGATAAAATAGGCCCATTTTGATAAAATAGGCCCATTTTGATAAAATAGGTGCTTAAACTGGCTTCGGTTAAGCAGTGCTTTGAACAAATTTATTCAGTATAGCCATTAGCAAATTGTGCAACTGTTTCAGTTAACATATGTCTCTTATAATATAATAAAAAGCCTTTAGCACAATCGTACATAACCTATTGTTTGTCCTTGCATTAGGTTTTCAGACTAAGCTTCATGCCTGTAATTTATCAAAATGAGAGCAAACTCTTTGTAAGCTTTTCGTGTTGAAATACCATTTTCTATGATTGCCAATGTTAAGTGCACATTTGAACAAAGGAGATTTCTACAAAAACCAAGTTGCAGGGCTGCACCTACCTCATCTTCAGGGGGAGCAAAATGGTTGTAACTTGTTGTTGTACTATTTCCAAGGAAGGAGCGAAATGGTGGAATCTCGTTGTTGCACCTAACAACTAAACATGTTTTGAAAATTTTCAGGGGCGAAGCTGCTCTGTTGCTGCCTTGGTTTCAGGCCTGACACGTTGCTTATCCTCTGGCACTGATTCATTCTACTTGCAGTTCTAGCCTATAATCTCAGCTTTAAATTACCCACACAGATACACCAAGCGCACCATCCACGCTTCAAAAACATCACCTTCCCACACCATTACGTCATACAGAAAAACATCAGTTCTATTGAACTGAGCAACGTTACCTTTGCAGAGTTCTTGACTTCAACTGCCAAATTATAATGTTGATAAGCCCACTCACTGAATAGGTTGTAGCTTGTGGCAATTATTAAAAATATTCCACTGAACATTAAACAATAGCATGAGACATGCCAAAAATGTTTGTCGCTAATGCCTCGGTGTCAGGTGATGTAATGAATAATGATGTGCTGTTGTGGTGTTGCTAAGGATTGAACTACAGGAGAAACAGTATTGAGCTAGCCTTGACTATTTACCGTGTGTTCATGTGCACAGGGCCTTTTTTATCAGATTGTGAGTGGAGGGGCAATATAAACCTTGCACTACCGGACCAGTAATGTTTGCTCGTCTCCGATCAAATGTCATCATTTCTGTCCTTTGTTCAAACAGCTTATGATTGGGGTGTGGGAAATGGCTTTGGCTGGAGGGGAAGGTGTAGGGACTGCAGGTACAACTGCTTCCCAAGTAAGTATGTTAAAAAAGTCCTGATTTGAAGACAAACACTGGGATACTTCACCACACTGGATTTGACCTAGACTTTTCAGTGAACATTTAATCAATTTACCAACTCCACAGCCTCATTTCCTAGTGTTTTAAACTAGCCTAGCAGTGTAGGGCTTCTAAACACAAAAACTGAAAAGAGGTACAAGTTTTTCAGCTTGAAAAAAAGAAGATAATCAAGAGTTTCCAACTGCTTTCAAAAATAAATATTAAATCAAAAAAATGTCACCCCCTGGAAGGTGCCGCCTGGGTCCTGTGGCCCTCCCTTGCTACGCCACTCTGTACAGTTTAGCTAAGCTCATATATAAATTCAAAAAATTCGGTGACTGTTGCATAGTCATCACTTGTCCAAAGTTGAATGACACTGTTTCTTGACTAAGAACATTTTTTTCTACAAGTTCAAAATAGAGTGAAGCATGCACATGCAAATGTCTGACAGGCATTTGTAATAAAAGTTCATGCATTTTCATAGTAGTTTAAACAAATGTTGCAGCTGATTCCTTGTGTTTATAAGTCAGTAATTCCCTTCCACAAGCAATGCAGGCACACTCAGGTGCATTTTTTTCATTTTCTGGTAGTTTAAAGCCCGTTTGAAAAGCAGGTATGTTTGGCTTCAGTACCAGCTGGTGAGGTTTGAGCTTGATGTACAAGAAAAAGCTGTCAGGACTGATAGTTTAGCTGTTTTTGTCTGAAGGGGAAGAAAAAGCTTGGTTTAGAATTTAGATGATGAAATGTTCTAGTGTTTGTCATCAACAGGTAAATGTTCTGAAAGCTAGATTTTTCTGATAACACTCTTATACTGAACAAAACTCAGCTTTTCACTACAAACAATTTTTACTTGTAATGCAATACGTTATTGGGAAGTTATATACTATATTTTGAAATGATTAGATTCCATAAATTATATTCCACAATTTCATCAGCTGTTGCTTAAAACAATATAGAAAAACATTCATTTTGGGTGGACTGTTGTATCTCATCCCCATGTGCTGATTTTTGGGGAAGGAGATTATTGAACAAATTCCCTGTTGAAGACTCCATTTGTATAAATCTTTACAATAATGCCTAACATTCATTTCAGTTTGCTATGCACTTTTACATTCTAATGCTAAAGCTGTCAAGGCATACTTGATTGAACAGTGTTGAGGTTGTTTGGCACTGCTTCAAGTGAATGCTCTATGTTTATGAATACTCAAAAACTTAACATTCCCATAAAAATAGCTATTACAACAAATAGCATAAACAATAGCCATTGCAATAAGCATAAAAGTAGCTATTGCAATGGCTATTTTTTATATCAAAAATCATTTTGTTTTGTTTACCCTTTTAATCTAAATGTCAAGCCTCATCACTCTGTTGTCAGTGATCTTATTTTGTCAAAAAGGTTCTCATTTGTATTTTTAGATCAAGCAAATGACTTCAAGTGTTTGTGACCAATCTGTTTCAAAAATAAGATTCATTAAGCAAGAACAGGAAACAATCATACTCATGCTTTAACTTTCACTGATAATGTGGAAGAGCTGATTGTTTATACAACTTCTGGAAGTTCTTTGTCTAATTTGGTATGCAGGCCAACTTTCTTACCATTGCAAAATACAGCACATTGTGCATGCGAAAACAAGTGTTGGCTTCCACGTGAAAGATGTATTTGGCTATTCTAATGTGCTATTTAGTTTGTTGTGATAATGTCAATAGCTCAATTTTTTTTAAATTTTGCAATGAAGTTGTGTCAATTGAATTTTTTTTCTCAGTAATGGTAGATATAAGCGGATGACTTTCTTTTCCATTCACTACCTTAAATTGAAGCAGATAGAAGGAAATTGATAATCTTAGCTTAAGCATATATCCCTTTGGAAGATTAAATTAAAAAATGTATTAATTTTTAGGCTGGTACAAGTAGATGCACAATCAATGTTTTCGAGAGTGAGGCAGCTTTACTTTACATGGGCAGTTTGAAGTGGTAATTATTGTTTTGTTAAGATAGATGCTGTTGGTTGATTTCATGAACACAGCTCGTTTGCAGAGCACCACTACTTAAACACAAGTTGGGCCTGGTTTTGTTACATGGCTACTATTGTTATGATTCAATTGGAACTTAAACCTTCCAACATCAGGACGGAACAGTTTTATAATCTTTTTTGCACATTATGTTGCAGTTTTTGTAATTCAGGTCTTCATGAATAAATTTTAGGTGTCTTTGTGTGTTCATTTTGTATCAAAACATTTTTAAAATTGTGCGATTATGTCTATTAATTGTTTTGTTTTGCCAAGATGTGCTTTATTTTTTTGCACTTGATGTGAGTAGTATGCAAACTACTTTGTATGTCATAGGAATATAATTCATTGAATGCCAATGAGAAGTTTTCCGATGTTTTCAGGTTCAATTTGAAAAAGTATATACATTTCAACACTGAAGTCGTTACCTGTTCATATGCTGATGATCATGAAACAAGTGGGAAATGGTAGGTATTTACATTTGATGTTTCCGTGGCTTGGTATGCTGCTGTGATTTACACGTTTGTCAGAAAGCTCATTGGTGAAGCGGGTTATTTCGGCATTGGAATGTTTCACCAATTGAAAACACTGCACTGGTTACTATTTGAATGAGAGCTGATGATGCTTGCCTAGTAGGTGAAATATATACTCTGTAGGATCTCAGTGTCTGATTCTTTGCTGGGAAAAGATTCCTTTCAATAGACAATGTACTGGTTGCTACTGATTAAACAGGTGTGTTGCAACCCGAAACACCCAAACAGGTGAAGAAACAACAACCACGTTCGATGGTGTTATTGTGGCTATTGGTCATCATGCAGACCCACATCTCCCACTACAGTCTTTTCAAGGTACGCTCGGCTTTTGTGTTTCTTGGTGGCCTTTTCATTCTGTTGAGGTTTGATTCCAGTTTCCGTGACACCTATCTGGCTAATTTCTATTTTATGCTGTTGCAGCCAAAATCTTGATTAATACTTCGAGTTCTGTGACAAGTTGCACTGTTTTATTGTGGATTTGTGATGACCACTGCTTAAAGCATTTTGAACAGAGAGCATTTCCAACTTCGCTTTCAGAAATAGAAAAATTCAAAGGATCGTATCTTCACAGCCATTCATATCGTGATCCTAAAGGTTTTGAAGACAAAAAGGTTCTTGTCGTTGGAATCGGGAATTCTGGTGGTGATATTTCTGTGGAATTGAGTAGAGTTGCTAAACAGGTTATTTTGTTTGACACAAACGGAGTTAAAAGCTGAAACCTTTTCAATTGCTTTAACCTCGTTTTCATTTCTGTACTAAACCATAAATAGTGCCGAAGTGGCGGAATTAGAATCTTTAGCCGACCGTATAATTAAGCTTTTTCTTGACCCTCTTGTTTAGATTTTTTGACCCTTATATCAGATTTTGTTATAATTAAACTCACTGAAACGTCAAACTCAAGAGTAAGAGTGTTTCTTCAAATAACTTTAAGATAGACCTGGTAATCTAATAGGATCGTTTGAGGTACTACAAAAGTTTCCGTAAAACTCAAAATAGCTTGCTATGTAACTTGAAGAGTTCAGGCGATGCGTTGCGTCATCCATTAACCTGCCGGCGCTCCACTCATTGTTAAAAAGATGAATGTAGAAACGTATGTAGTCAGCGCTCTCAGTAATATTTCCATCATTCTGCGTGCGCCCTTGCCAAATCGTGTCAACCCTAAGTGTCTCTATACCCTCTTGATCACTTGGATTACATCGTTTTTTCGGTTATTACATTTATGCTTTTCGCATTATTTTCGTTGCTCTTTGCCATCACTGATGTGTTTCAATAGCTGTTTGATTTCTTTTGAGTGCGATGTTCGTTTTTTAAGACCGAAAAAATTGTCTAAACGAGTTAGCAAAATTTACGAAAAGACAAAAATATGCGTCTAGAAGTTTTTTACCGATTCTGAAACATTTGGTCAACGAATTGTTGGCAAATCACAATTTTGGCTTGGATGGAGCCTGATGGCACTGCTTCCGCGTTGTTAGATTTTAGGCCTAGCAGCGCTACTTACGAAGGAAGTTCATAGACCCCCTCAGCATAGGTGAGTAATGTTCTTCATGATGTACTTGCATGTTGACTGCTACATGTGATCTCAAAGTCAACATTTTTAAAGAAACTTTTAATGTTTTTGTGCTCCGCGGCTGCAATGCGTACCTGATAAATTAAAAGCGTGCCTGAAAACAATACATGTCATTTGACTACCGTACATTTTTAATGCAAGTAAGTGCTGAACGATTTGAAATCGTCACAGAAAAAAGGACGTCCTTCGCAACGAGTTTTTGTTCATGGATTGCCGTCCTGTGTGTTGTATGTTATATTAAAGGTCATCTGCAACATGTGTGAATTGCGTATTTCTGCCCGTTCGTCTCAAAGCTGGCAAAATTGTCTTGTGCGTTCTCTTGGAAGCTGGTCGATTTGACTTCAGGCAGTTCGCTGTAGTTAGATGCGTTAAAGCGAAATGTTGTACTTTTAATGGATTGCTTTCGAGGAATAAGCTCAACTGAAAAAAGACCCCCATTCGGCTATTGACCTCCTACCAATGTCAAAACATTGGCAAGGTGTGCAAATATCAAAATCCACGCAACTGCTAATGAAAATGCCATAATGCTTTTTCCGAACTTTGGTACAAATGTGGTGAGTTTGTTAAATATCCTAATTCTACTTTTGATTGCAGTGACTGGTTGTTGAAATGTTTCTGCTGATTTTTCCCTAATCTAGGATCGTAAATAAAATTGATTGCAAACCATCTTGATTTTAAGAGCAAAATTTTTTACTTCCACTAAGTTTTCAAATGAAGCATAGCAAGAAGAGTTACCGTCAGCTGCAATATTGTGACTTTGGCATTTTAAGCACTGGATGAGAATGTGATTGTACCTCGTTCAGCCCAGGATCTCTTATCTCTTGCGCTGAAAAAAACTAGGAAAACCTTTAGCCAATGCTATTGGTTGGAACGTCTTTACCAGATTAGTTCAAAACATGTTCACAGTTCTTGAAGGGATTAGATTTTGTTGTGAAAAAGGGGAAAAAAGAGATTAGTCACCAACAGAAAAGACTGGTATTTCACTTTTTATACCACCTTTTATACTCTTTTAGTCTCTAGCAAGCCCTGCACTAGAGATAGACCGATATATCGACCTGGCCGATGTTTGGGTTTTACCGATACAGTATATCGTTATCGGCCAAAACGACCGATTTTATCGGCCTCAGTAGGTGTTGACAAAACGCTGTTATATTCCTCACGAATCCAGACAACTTGTGCAAGAAAGCACAAAGTCAAGACAGTTATTTGCAAAAAACGTTACTCGTGTTTGAAAAAATTTTCTTTTTGGCAATTGTTAATTGAATGCAGTATTGTACTAAATTTAACCTCCCTAACTTGATGCTTTGTTTTGTACTTCTTCCTTTTCATTGTTCACCATGTTTTAACTTTCAAACTCTGTATTTGCTTTTTTGTTGTAAGCGATATAAGCAGTTTTCTTTCGTTCAGTGTTCTTTTCTTGGTGCTTTATTATTTTGACATTCTATTTTTATTAATGGCACTGTGTATATTCATTGGAGACAGTGTATACTATGCTAGCAAGTTGATCAGATTAATTAAAAATCGTATCAAACTATTGAAATCGCTGCATTTTGAAAATTTTTTGCTCATAAATCATGATTTTTTAAGTTTTTGAAAAAAAGATAAGGCATAGTATACATTATATACTCGGTAATGAAGCAGAAAACAAGATTTAAAAATTTTGGAAATATCGGTTAACGGTCCATGAATGACCGATATACCGGTATCGGCCCCGAAAAAGACAAATCGGTCGATCTCTACTCTTCACAACCTGTTTTCAATCTCTCATATGATATAAGACCTTTGTTGGCATTTTAGGTAGCGTGCAAGACGGTGTGTTCAGTGTGATCGTGTTACTTCTTATTCTTATACTTTCTACAAACCGGTTTAATGCGGAAGTAACTTCTCACTAAAAAAGGAATGGGAACCACTTTCAAAAATCTTGACGTACTGTTGGTCTGTCGATTTCATCAATAGTAATGTTTTACTTGCACGTGATGTTGAGTCGTAATTGATTGTAGGATAGGTACTTATACCTTACAGTTTTCAAGTTAAATCCCTTTGTGTCTGGAACTTTGAATTCTCCACCCGAGATTTGACCAAAGTTGAATCCGTTTTGTTTTACTTTTTTTACTCCAGGTTTATCTCAGCACCAGGTCAGGAACATGGGTGTTGAACAGAGTTGCTGATAACGGAATGCCACTAGACATTGTGAGAAGTAACAGGTATTGCTCGGTTTTAGTTTTTACCTTAAGCTTGAACCATGATTGATGATTTCAATTGTGTACTTGTTGCATACCGGTATAAATCTCGACATAGTGGAAACTGATCCGGGGTCGTGCTTGGAGAAAATTCATTAGAAGACCCATGAAAATAAAATTGCTGCACTTGTCTACAAGCGGGTGTGGTAAAAAAACAGCATCAATATAATTGCTGAAGACATTCTGTTTTGCACTAATGGAGTTTCATTGAATACAAACCATGAGTAGTATTAATCCGTGTAATTCTGCATTTTCGTTCTAGCTAATCATTCCTAGAATTTTTGACAGGTTTGTGTACGGTGTTAAATGTAGACGTAAGCAAGATATTCCAGACATCATAGCGAATTTTTGTGAGCTATGAATTACATATAAATTCTTAAGACTGGTTCACTCAAAAATTACAAAACGCAATGCTTAGTGCTTGTCAGTTAGGTTTTTCCACATTAGTTCGTTAGCAACCTTAAAATGCCTTCGCAGGGTAAACGTTATATGCAAAAAGTGTAAAAATCAGACACCATCTTATCATATCATTCTCGTAGAAACTTTTAGACGTGTGTGTTAAAAGAGCGCAGACATGGCATTCAAGTGCATCGTTTCTTAATCTTTGTGCGTTGCCGTTTAAGCAGCGTGCGACGTGACATGTTGCATATTATTAGCTGTGCGGTATGTGCGATAAAACTCCATCAAAGTGATGTTTCTGACTGAGAGTTTTTTTCGTTGGGGCGTGATATTCAAGGATATATCTTGTGTTGAACATTAATGTATGTGTAAATATATTTTTGGTGACGGTTCTTCCGCTATAGAGCAAGTGATGTTTATGTTTAAATCCAGTCACAAGAACTGCGCTGACAATGGTCGCAATAAACCCAGATGTTGGGCCGTAGGAAATTGTGACCTCTATTGGGTATGTTGCTGTTTGTTTTTGGGTGAGGGTGTTGAATTGACAATTTTTAGCAAAATGCTTGAGTTGTATTAGTTATCTTTTGCCAACTTCATTCAACGTTTGGTAAAGTATTGTTAAAAACTGATAACAGCGTGTGCCACTATATTAATTGCAATGTGCTTTTTTGATGGCACGGATTGTGATCCCTTATGAGAGACGCTGATGAAAACAAAAAACACAAAGTCGCCCAATTAAACAACAGGAAAAAGCAAAATCAAGTGCATTTGGTGCTCAAAGATGAAGAATGCGTGGTTAATGCCCAGGGTTCCAAAAATTGGCGTGTGTAAAACAGCATCGTCTTTCTTAGTCTTATAACGCTACAGCATGTATACCCAATACCTAGGGGTTATTATACATTAAAAAAAGAACTTGTAGTAATACATGACGTGCCAGGGTGACGAATTTTTGTAGGAGAGACTTGCTCCGCAAAACCAATCAATATTGCTCATAAATTCTAATAAAAACGTGAAGACAACGCAAGTGCCATCTTGGACCCTGCTATTGCAAATAAGCCTTTCAGCGCCTGTATTTTGCAAATGCTCAAACGCACTCCAGATTTCGCAACCTGCTTTAAACATAAGCCACGTAGTGATTTTCAAAAATAAACAACACGAACTAGAAAAAACAGGTGAAATAGTGTAATTTAAAAAGGTTTAGTTATTTACTGAAGCCGCCACAGTCGTTCCTTTAGTTCAACTTATATACACAGGCTTGTCATTGGGAAACGTCCCATGGGATTGGATGGGACGGGACAGCACACATTTGTATTTCCCATGAGACTCAGAAATAGAATGAGAGTGTCAGAATGTTACTGAATTGTCATACATAGACTATACTTCTGAATTTTAAAGTCAATAAATTTTGTCGTTTTGCATGTCTCTTTGTACATGTAGTCCTATTTAGTAGATCCTAAACCTTGATAAATTTAATAATTTTAATTGTATTGTATTACATATTAATATTATATTAATGTAATGGGAATCCCATGGGATGGGACAGGCATAAATTGCTATGGAATGGGGTGGGAATGGGACAGATAAATATGGCCCATGGACAACCCTGTATATAGAAATAGCCTGTTCTTTGTAGTGTTCAAATCAGGGCGTCGGAGTCGCTATTTTAAATTTTACGCGGCAGTCGGGGTTTTAAAAAGATCTTGATTCCGACTCGGGCAGTGCAGTTCAAGCACTCAAATATAAAACGGACTATGCGGCGATATGTAGTTGTGTCACTTCGAGGTAGTTGGTGGCTACTTAGGATAGGAGGTTTGGCTTGAGCAAAGGCAACTGTTGCGCGTCATGTATTGTGAATATTTCGCAGTCATCTGAATGTTTCAGACAGACCAAGATGTTTCCAGCCCTTCCTATATTCATTGCCTAGCTTACTGTGTCATTCTTTTCTGTAAGTACAATGAAAAGCTTTGGGCTTACTGCAAGCTTCCGAAAACTCAGCCAACTGGTCTCCGTTTTCATAAATTTGCGATGTTTTGGACTATCGACATTTCTATATCCAAATAAATTGTCTCGGCAGAGTAGACATATTCGAATCAGTCAGGAAATGTTTAATAGAAAATCAATTTCACGTGAGTGTACGCATCCTTAGTCCTGAAATCTTAAGACTTGCTAAGTAAAAGAACAGGCTCTGTCTTAAAGCAGACGGTTTGAGAGACGTCTTGTTTTTTGTGTTGAGATCACGTTTCATATACATGGCAACGTGCACTGGTATAATGCTCGTCTTGTAGTTTTCTTCGATCGGGTTATGTGAAACGCTTGTTTGTGACTCACCTCTTCTTACGAGCTTATGACTACGAGGAGCTAAAAGAGAGAATTTCTAATGCGCTGTAGGCTGTTGTCGAAGATCTGCTGCAGCGTATCTGGCAGAAGCTCAAGTACTGTGTGCAATGTCGTACGTGGTGCGCATATTGAAAACTTGTGAAATCGTTTAGAAAACTTACATGCGAAAGAATTGCCCAATTAAGTTTTATGAATAGATCCATTTTACAAAACTTTTTGGGGCTGTATAATTTTGTACCCTTGTAGTTCAGATGTATACATCTCAAATAAAACAAAGTTTGGAGCACACTGTATTATGTTGCAAATATGCTTCAGCTTGGTATTTGCTAGCAGGACAACCTTATTACGCAGTGTTGCTAGTGATGTTATAACGGGAATCGTGACTTTTTGAAAAGAAAAACCTGAATAGCGCTGGTCAAAATTTTGTCTGTTTCTCGCACATCAGATAAGAAGAATAAGCAATTGTGAAAGCAAACAACAGTGCAGCTCACGTATATTATTTTCAGGATACTTTGAGCGCTGCTGCGTGTTGACGCAACCACGTCTAACGTGTTAAAAATTACTATTGGTGAAAAGTTAAGTTCGAAAGAATAATATGACGTGGACAAAACTATTTCCCCGACCAATCGTTCATAGTAGTTCACTGACCGTTATGGGTCCTGTTCGTTGTCTAAACACAAGGGTAAAGTGCTTTCAGATTTGAACTATTACAAGCAGCGACCAATTACACCTTTTCCCGTGTGTTGTATTGTGAGCTGTTGATTTTTTGGTAGCTTTCATTCGATATTTTAAACAAATCTTGTTGAAATTTTGCAGGTTGTTCAGTTTAATTATGTCAAGGTTTCCTCCAGCTTTGGTTAACCGTTTCGCTGAAAATGAACTGAACAAGCGATTCGATCATGAGCACTATCGGTTAAAACCCAGACATGGAGTTTTCAGCCAAGTGAGTGTAAAACGGTTCTTCTGTAGATGCTTGGAAGGGAGCAGTTTGTGACGTTTAATTTTAGTAAGCAGCTGACCTTTCGCTAGTGATCGTTTTTGCCGAAATACTGTTGTTGTATTTTGATCATTTGCTTTCGTTCAGTAATTGTAGTCTGGTCTGTCAACCCGTCAAGCATCTTCCAGAGCAGACTCTTGTGAGATTTTTGTTACACGTTTTAAACGCGAATCGTGCAGAATGTTTTAGCTGGTCCATACAAACAGGAAGCCTTGCAGATAGAAAAGCTGCGTATTTTGGCTTGCAGGGACAAAAGTTTGAACATCTTCCCAATCTCCTCATTAGTGATAACAGTTTTTGGAATCTGACATTTTTTACACAAATACAATTTAAATGCCAATTCGTGCTGTCTAAGTATCTTACAGTCAAAGCACAACAGTACTCTGTTGAAAATCCGCGTTACTGATAAAAATTAGGGCTTTCAAAGAAAACCACGCGATGCTGTAACGTAACCTGGGATTTTGTGAAAGCAGTAACGTGAAAGCACGACTCAAAGCAGTTCGAGAAAAGTAAGCGTTGACGTCACCACGAAGCCTCGTAGCCCGAGATCGGCATGCGTTGTGGCGACGAACCCGAGGTCGTCGACGAGTGGCTGATGACATATTTGCAAAGTAACAGCGATGCTTTTTTGTTGTCGGATGTTATTACCACCAGCGCAGCTAACCGGTTTTAGTTAACCTGCGTCAGGATACTTTCAAAACTTGTTGTGTACTAACCCTTGGCAAACGATCATTGCACCTGTGTTGATTTCAGTGCAGGCGTGGTTCGTGTTTTGAAGCCGAGGGGGCTGTGGGAACAAGTACGGTGACGATAACTTTGGGATTGCCATAACAAGACACTTTTACTGAACCTGTTTTAGACACATGTCTCTCAAAGCAACTTCCAGCGATTTTGCTGCAGCATCTGAAGACCAAAATGTAAAGCCCACATTTCAAAACTGTGAAAAGAAAGCAATGTCTTAAGACAAACATGCATTGGCATGAGCATATTTTCATGGCCACAAGAGCAGTGTAGAGGTAATTTGTATTCGTAGCCCAGCTGCGGACTTCTTGATGGCTAACGCGTGCGGTTGTACAACAACAGTAACAGGTGCAGCCTATCTGAAGAAACCTGTTGAGTTTCTTGCGTGACATGCTCATTGTCCCGACAACCTTTTGCTGTTTTAAGCACCCGATGGTGAACGACGACATCGCAAATCGCATTCTCAGCGGAACACTGATCGTCAAATCGAATGTGGCCAGATTCACGGAAACAGGAGTGGTTTTCGAAAACGGCGATCGCGTGGACGTTGATGTTGTCATATTTGCCACCGGTTACAATTTCAGTTTTCCGTTCATTGACGAAAAATTAGTAAAGGTTTGTTTCAGATGTCTGTGGCCTCGAACTGTCGGCAAGATTTAATAAGTGCTGTCATGCTAGATCTGTTTGTTTGATGTAGTGTTGAATGTCTCCCGTGACACTGAAAGCAACTCAAAACTGACGCTCGTTTCATTTTTCAACAATTTGTGTTTTGCTCGATTGTACCATTGGTGGCATTTATATGCAGAACGGCAGTGATTGAACTCCATGGAAAATATTAACATTTCAAAACCAAACGGTTATTTAACTAAAAAGGAGGAATCGCGAATTGTCAGTCGGTGTCGATTAACTTGGCAGTCAAAGTAGGCCTGGGCCGGTGAAACTTTATGTGAAAATGTATCCATTCATTAGGGTTAGGTTGCAGTTTTAGAAATTGTGGAAGGGTTGCGAACTGAAAAAGTCTTACTAATTTCCAATAAATCTAAAAGCGCTGAAAACAAAATCTGGTCCATCGCACGTACTCCTGGTCAAAGTGAGTAGTTGGTAAATGTTTCAGAAAGACTGCTACATCGGTGGGTCATGAAAGTGAAAGACTTGCGCCTTTCACAATCCGGCCGTGCGCTCTTAGAAAAAACAACATATGGACATCATGTGAGCATAGTTAATAAAAACTAAGAAATACAGGATTTTTTAATTTGTTGCAGGCTTGCGCTGTCTGCGCATGACCCCGTAGAAGGCCACAGTTTCCCCACACCTGATCTGCGCCGCCAAAACGCACAATTGTTTCGAAAATTTTTGTTCGTACTTTTAATCCTTTTGATATAAAGAAACAACTGAAACAGCTTTTGTGTTTCCTTAACTGAAATTATAATTGTAGCTCAATTCGTTCGATCTCGTTGTAGGCTAAAAATTAAAAAGATAGAAAACGTATACAAATAATGTGTGGTGCAGCGGTTACTGTTATGTTGTTACAGATACTCTTTTAAAGATCAACAGTGCCAAGACCTATAGTTTATTTGCCTGGGTTTGTCAGAAACTCCCTCCGAAAACGCCAACTACAAAAATGTATATCGTGTATGCTTAAACCGCTGAAGTTTTGAAGTGTTGCGATTATCGAATTAATCCTGTGTTGCTGTAGCTGTAGAAGTTGATGCGTGAGCGAGTTATTTTTTGATGAAACGTTTTGATTAAGTGGCGGATTTATGAAAAATTCAAGCCAAGTAACCGTGGTTGTTTAGGTTGAAAAAAACAGATGCCGATTGTACAAGTTCGTTTGGCCTCCCGGGGTTAAAAACCTTGCTGTGATCGGAAATATTCAGCCTTTAGGTGCTGTCAACCCTATATCGGAAATGCAGTGTAGATGGATCACTCGCGTTTTCAAAGGTATGCTGGTTATGGAGCAGTGCGTGTTTTTTGTTGCAAAGCACTCAAGTAAATACGTGTTTGTATCACAATGCCACCTTGTGATGGGAGGTTTGAGGCAGCATCAGTGTGAGTTGCGCCTCGTATGCCCCTGAGTATATTCTTTTGTTGCAGTACATGTACAGTAAGTTGCATTTTGCCCATGCTCTCAATTAAACTCGACTTCGACTACTTCAACAATGAAAGCCTGGGAAACTTCAGTAATCAGAATATTTTATATTTTTGTCGTTATTATTTTTTCAGGCAGTCGCCATCGATAAAGAAAAGTGTGGCGAAATTTGCGAAGGGCAATTTTGTGACAGTATCTATCGTAAGAAATCCTTCCACATTAGTGAATCAAACACTACGATTAGCGAGTGTATGTTTTACCTACAGAGTAGACATCAGGTTTTATTCAGATAGAAAATATTATTTTATTTATTCAATAAAACACTACTTTGTAAAATGATTGCTTATAGCATCGTTGGTAAATGTAGCGGCAATTGTGAGACTAGTTCGTGAGTTTTACGTATTTTTGTCTGAATAATTCATTGCAAAACTCATCCAATGTTTGGTTGCATAACTCTCATCTGATGTTTTTTATACCTAAGGAAAAATATTGCTTTATAAACGATGGACAAATTTGTATGAAAAGATAGAAAATTGTTGCAAAAACTTACATTTGAACGGAATTTAAGGGCGAATTTGGAGGTTGCTTCAGCTGGAATGCATTTTGGGATTCAATTCGAAGCTGAAATTGCCTCATTTCTCAAGCCAGTGTGCTCTTGTCCGGATAGGTTTGGATCTACAGAGTTCTTTTCTTGGATGACTGTACTTGTACTGAAAATTGCGCATTCATATGAGCAAGTGCATATTAAGGCAATTTTGTACAAATGGTGTAATGATCAACTGAGTTCTGATATATTTATTTTAATTTAGGAGAAACATGTTTATTGCAGGTACCTGCCTCAATGTATGCATTTATCAGTCTCTTTCTATGTGGAATCTGTTCTGAGAAAAATTGTGATGTCTGCCTTTTGCATACCTGCTTTATTTTTTTTCAAGTGAAAGTATTAAAGTTTTTTCATTTGTATTGAAAACGTGTGGAAAACGGATTTTGAAAATGTGTGGGAACCCTGATCTTTGTATTTGACCTGTGATTGTTGCCAAATCATCAGAGTAAAAGGCATTTCCTCTGCACAGCACGCCATTTGTTCTGATGTAGAAAATTTGTTTCTTTGACCTAACTTCACCAGTTACTAAGTACATTGTAGCATGTGCTTGTGCTAAACGGTCTACTGTGATGATGTGATTATTTACCGTTGTGCTTCATTGAGATTTCTCCATCAGGTCTCGCACAGCTTCCTTCGAAGTCGGAGATGGCAGCTGACATCGATCTCAAGATGCGGGAAATGGAAAAACGCTACTATTCCTCACAACGTCATACAATACAGGTTTGTCGCTTGTGACGATGTAATGCATGTGTTACTGGTTAAAGCCCTATTTTTGTAAGGTGCTAGGGTGCGACCTGAATTGAGGCAAAAGTGTATATGTGTATGTCAAAACCGACTGTGTGCATTATAATCTACTTTATGGTGAATTTGAATGTGCAGCACTGTTTCTAAGGTTTACACATTCGGAATGGTACGAATATTATCATAACTGACCCCACAAACGGTGACGTGCTAACACGCTGAACTCGTTTGCGTAGTCGGTCGTTTGCTTCCGGTTTATCAACTTTACGTTGAACGCTGTTTCGAGATCATTCTATGCGATTATCTTCTGTGTACTGTCCTTGCTGTTGGGCACACATTCTTATCTTATCAGGAGTTTACTGTATATACGAATATACTAAAGGGAAGTAGTTCAAAAACAATACTTCTTGTGCTGAGAGCAATTCAACGGTCTTATACTTCGACCCGGCCAAAGCAGATCACTAGGTCGCTTAGTTGAGAAGGCAAGACAGGTGCTCCTACAACGATGCGACTGATCTCGTAAGTTAATACTGGTTTAGGGTAACTGGCTGCATACAATACAAGAAGAAAATGCTACGAAAGCAAACAAAACCGGCAACTGATTTGGGCACTGTTTATTACATGCGACTCTGACGAATACTAATTAAAATTTTCCAAGTGGTCAAATGTATGGGTGAATCCGCTGCACGTGCAACAAAAACTAACTGATGACAATGTCAGGGTCAAGGCGTTGTGTTGTTTGTGGTTTCGTCAAAAGATAACTTCATGAATGGAGCACCAAAGAATACAATTTTCAAAGCAGTTGAGATAAATCACGGTCTGTAAAGGTATTTAGGTGTAAGTGAAAAAGGCGCTTTCCAAACCGGTTGAAAATTGCTTGCGATGTGTAAATAATAATCCACAAGGTAGAAATGTTCCGTCACAAATGATATTCTTTTCCTCAGCAGCTATATGGTTATGCGCGGTTGTGCAGCTAGATTTGTCCACTGCTCGAACGCATCAGAAGTTGGAACTTATTACCGCGTTTGCGTTATGTTTGCAGGTGGATTACATTCCTTATATGGATGAACTTGCTGATCAAATCGGTGTTAAGCCCAACTTTCTGCGTTTGATTCTGACCGATCCAGCTCTTGCCAGCAAGGTAAGTGCTTTGCTGGTGTGGTTAACGGTCATCGTTTTTAGGAAACTACCCTGTGCTGAGAAGTGACGGGTGCGTCCATACTCCAGTAACTCGATTGCGAATGGAAAATGAAGAATAACCGCTTCACTGTTAGATAGAGTCATGTTGAAGTGATGTTTTACGAAAAAAGACGTACGTACATAAGGCACTCAATATTTCCAAAATTTTTTCACTAACAGAGAAGGTTAAACTGTTGCAGTACGCAGGTTGGAATGCGGTCTACTGCATCACTTCGCAGTTGCCTATTCTGTTTGCTCTCTGTCATTTCAACAAACTTTACCGCAGAGGTGCTCGCTTGACATCAGATGCCGTTACCAGTTCATCATGATTGTGCTGTTTTGTGAGGTCATAACCCGATCTACCTGTCCAAATGTCAGATTATTACTCAAATACCCCGTGTCAAGGAAATTTTTGACCTCTGCAAAAGTTCTGACCTGCTCATGTGGACAGTTATTTTGCTTCGCAGAGTAAAGGAATAAAGTTTGGCGATTAATTTTTTAATGTCTGTTGCGAAAAAAAACTTTGGTTAGACGTCAAATAGTCCACGATAAGCGACAGTTTGGGAACAACTACCCACTGAAAAATATTTCATTTTCGTCTTATGGCGGGAAGCCAACGATTTCGCAAATCAGAAATTTCGCTTGACACCAATTCACGCATTGGCTCATATTTCTTTTGACGCTGGCCATCGTGCTTTTCGTTAACCTTCCTTTGCATGCATCTTATGCGCTCTACAGCCATCCGCCTGGCATGTCCATTGCACCTGGACTTTGTCACCTGATTCTATTGACTGAGCACCTTGCGTTGGTTCCCCGACTAATTATTCCATTCTGCGTGGACACAATGGATGGGACCCACGCCAAGCGGTCCATACCTGTTGTCAACTGGACGGCATGTTTTCCTGAAAATAAATTGCTCGTCTTTCTGACTCTGAACTTGTTACTGGATGAACTTGAAGCAAGAAGCAAAAAGGTATCAACTAAAACTGGCAACTGGGGTTGTGGGCAGCTAACATCGACCAGCACACAGCCGTTAGCACACATACCAGGGTTTGGCCACTTCCCTACATATTGGTTTCTAGACTGTTTTTTCTGCCTTATAAATCTCAAACTGGATTCGTTCAGCAGCAATCTCAACGTGGATCGTTCCACGGCTTGCCCACTTTGCTACACTTCCATGCCTGTCGATTACTGCAGGCCTATATCAGCTGCTGTTGTGAATACCAGTACGACTAGTCAGGAATGAAGAAAACTGCCTGGTTTGAAAACAGTTGCGTCGCTACACCTGCTAGCACTGCACTACTGCCCAGCGTTGGTGGCTCGTAAACTGTCTCGGTATGATATTGCCATCGCTGCACTTAGCGGGACAAGGCTAGCGGAGGAAAAGTCTCTGAATGAGTTGGGCGCTGGACACACTTTCCAGAAAGATCTATTATCTGGTCAACATGTGATTGGAAGGCTCGGAACTGGTAGGGCCAATGGTAACGTTTACAGTCTCCTAAATCTTTGCTCTTAATAAGATTTGTTGATCACCAATACAAATTTGCAGTTGAAAAATCGTTTAAAAACACATCGATGCATCCAAGATCTTGCCCAGGGGTCACCAACCTTTTTGAAACGGAGAGCTACTTCTTGTTGCAGATTTAGGCGAAGGGCTACCAGTTTGATACACACACTTCTGAAATAAAAATTTGCTCAATTAGTCGTCAATCAAGTTATCATTAATGAAAATTAAAGATATTCATGTGGAGACACTGATCATGTTCGCGCTATTGTCGGAACAAATCCGCGGTCGACCCACGCGGTCCGTGCGGGCGACCTGGTGCCCGCGGGCACCATGTTGGTGACCCCTGATCTAGACATTGGCATATGCGAGACTACGTCATCGTGTGTTGCCGTGATCTCGGAGATGTTCTTATCATCCATGTAATGCAGGGAGCCGACTGCTGGACACACCACCACCGGCTAAACTCTACCTCCGCACCCGTCAGTAAACAAAAGACCAGTGACGACTCAATACAAAAGTTGCAAAGCACCCTGCAACCGCTCGCGCCCAAAGCGAACCAATCAAAAACAAGTTAGCCAGCTGTACGTTTCCGCTTTTGGAGTATTTCAGGAAACACCGAATCTGCGTAGCAAGAGTGCGACACCATCGGCCAAGCTGTTGTAGAAGCCTGGACAGAAGTCCTTGACTACAGCTCCTGCAGACACCAGGACTGGTTTGATGAGAACGACATCGAAATAGCAGAGCTTCTCAAAGCTAAAAACATTGCTACCGATGCCGAACTTATATAACCCTGTGTCCACTGAGCGCTGTTGTAACTGGTTTCAGCTTCGCTCTCAAGAGCAAAGACGCTTTCGTGGAAACACCCGGAGGTCACGTAAAGCAGAAGAAATCCATCGACTTGTCGACAACAACGAGAGATACACTACATGTTCTATGACGCAATCTAACATGTTTGTGACTTAATGCAACACGCTATACACCCTAAGATGATGGAGACACGCTCATCAATGATAAGCAGACAATCCTCTCCGAATGGGCGGAATACTTGGAGAATTTGCTTGACCAGGAACACCCCACTGACTCCACAGCTGCCGACTGTCCCGGCACTTGACGTCACCTCCAGCCTTCTGGAAGTCAGTGATGTTGTAAACAGGTTGAAAAACAACAAGGCTTCTGGACCCGACTTAATTCCAGCAGAAGTCCTCAAGCACTGCGACTGACTATCCAATGTAGCGCCATCTCCAGTCTTTTCATTACAAAGGTATGGATTTCTGGCCTCTTTCCTCAACAATGGAAAACGCTGCGAATATTGTGCTCATCTCCTGTCAGTAGCAGGGAAGGTTCTTGCAACATTATACTGAACCACCTTGCTCACGTTGCCGACATCGTTATGCCCAAATCTCAGTCCAGCTTGTACAGAGAGGGAAGCACAATTGATGTGGTATTTGCTGCCAGGTTTTTGCAGAAGTGCAGAAGCAGCATCCATCTCGCGTTTGTGGATCTTACGAAAGCGTTCAACACAGTAAACCGCTCTTTCGTTATGGAAAATGGTAAATATAGTTTTTGCACCCCAACACTTTGTTTCAATCTGCCGCAAATTCCATGTTGGAAAGAACGTCCGTGTCACTCACGGTGGTGAGATCTCAAAAGGGTTCCAAGTGCGTATTAGAGTCAAGCAACGTTTCCATTCGTCTGTCATCTTCACGCTTTTTTTCATCGCAATATTTTTGGTGCATCGTATGGCAGCATCTCTCTGGGTGATGGCGTGTCTATCAGGTACCGTGTTTATGGCAATTTGCCTAACCTGTTTTGCTTAAGGTGATGACCAAAGTATCTACCACCATCATCTCTGACTTACAGTATGCACACGACGCAGTGTTTGTTAGTCATAACTCAGACGGATTGCAGCATGAACTTGAAGCTACCTCTGCAACCTACACCCGTGCAGGTTTAATAATTAACATTAAGAAAACATAAATTGTCATCCGATATCCCAATGTAAATCATAGCAGCCATTTCTGTATCAGCTGTGAACCTTTACAACGCGTTGATGATACAAAGCGTTGATCAATTTATCTACGTCTGTAGCATCTGCAGCATGCACACCTCCTCTTGTGGCCTGTCAAACTAGATCCTTCGGTGTATCATAAGAAGATATTGTTTAAAGTCTTCACTCTCACACGCAACGCAGTAAACTCGAGTATGCATGGCAGTAACAAGGAACACACAGTTGCATGAAAGAACACATATAAATGTGTGACGGTAAGAGAAAACCATACGTGTGATGACTGTAACATGATTGCTTCGATGAAACACAAGCACGGACCGGGAAGTAATCTCTTTCGCTCATCTAACATCACGTGTCTTTGGTAATCGAGGCTTGGAATCCCACCAAGTCGCAGTTAACATCGCAGTCTGTGCATCAACTTTTCTTTATGCCTGCCATAGATGGGCAGCATACCGACGACACATTCAGTCTCTCGAGGCCTTTCACATCCGATGCCTTCAGAACAAGGGCATCGGAAGGATTTTTTCCAAAGGTAGCCGAAAAGATATTTCCAGGAGAGGCTAAAAGTGGTGAAATTTCATTTTTTCCTCTCGAAACTAAGAAAATAAACTTTTTTTTTGCTAAAAATGTTATAGGAAAATGTCAAATTTCAAAATCCAGGGCGCCCCCCCCTTCCTACCCCCACCTTTCTGACCATCCACGGTATTCACTGGTGAAGCAAAGCCACACACACCGACTTTGCTCCACCAGGTCGTTTACAACCGTTTTCTTATTATTTGGGACCGTTTGCAGCATGTATTCATGGCTGTGGCTACTTTCTTGTAAAATGTGGATGCTTTTGTCAAACTTTTCGTTAACGATAAGAAGCGCGCAAGCTTCCTCGTTTATCAAGACTGACAGGTTTGATCAACGTTAGTTATCGGTGATTTGACATGCTCTTGACGTAAAGCGCTTTAGTTGCTCGGTTTTCCGAATAGGAATAGGGAATATTTTGCTACGTTCAAGCCGAAAGTCATGCCCGTGTAGTCTGTTTTGTTATTAACGCATATCGTGGTGCTTGGTTCTGCACCGAATTTGCTACGTAAGAAAAACAAGATGATGATCGGGCAGACACAAGCATTTGCTCCTTTAATTCCATATTCCAACCCATTTTAATGTAGAAAGTAGGGCTTTCCTCATTAAACGCAATCCCACAGCAAATCAGTCGCGGGGACCTGTCATAGTCGGTTCGCGGTTCGACTCCTCTGAGCAGAAAGTACGGTTCGTTTCGACTCCCTTGAGCAAGAATTCGAACCGTAACCTACAAAACCGAAAACCATTGGCTTTTGGCGAACCGCAATAGAAACGCTGTACATCAGCGGTTACCGGTTATTTGTACAGTAGAATTTGCCTAATTCGTCACCTCAAGGGGATTAGAAAAAAATGACGAATTGGGCGAAGTGACGAATTATGCAAACAGGTGAAAACTCTGCCATAGACGCTCGTATACTTTATTCATAGTAACTCGTATACATACATAGTGCTCTTATTTGCAGTAAAATACAAGTTTATGACGTTATGGCTGAATACAACAATTNATTCCTCTGCTCTATCTGGACTCCTCCATTTAATCAAGCACCCTTCAAATCTTTAATAAACTTTTCCACGTTCTTTCAATGGAGAGTCTGGTCGCGTTGCGAACCTCGTGGATAAATTCGATAAACAAATTTCAAGGCGCAGCAATTCTCAGTAAAGAACCTTAATTTGTTTGAATTCCCACACGTAGCAGCTGCTTGGACATCCAAAGCGAAACCGCAAATGACGAATTACACGAACAAAACGCTTCTCAGGGATAGAAAGAGGTGACGAATTAGAGTTAGACGATGGCGAATTAGGCGAACAGAAATGTACACAAAAGATTCTGTTGGGGCCGACGAAAAAGTGACGAATTAAGCGAATTGACGAATTAGACAAGTTCTACTGTACTATACGCCCGTAACCAGATTGCGAACCTTTTCAACGTGTGCACCAGTTCATGTGAAGTGGGTAATGTTTCAACAATATCAGTGAATACCGCAACAAAACAAAGCTATGACAGTTATGTGCAAGACTGCATAAACGCATTTTACCAAACATAGTATCTACTCTAATGTGTCAGCTTTGAGACAAACGTGGCGTAGTTATGTAAGAACTGCTTGTGACGTAAAAATGAGTTCCTCATTCTGGTCAGATATCCCACTCAGGTACTTTGTGACTGGTTGCGTTTGCTGCTGTAACTTGTGATGAGGACAAGTGGCCCAAAGTTGTGACCTAAGAAGAGTTGGTGCTGCCGCTGCGCTAAAATTGACCATTATGTTACACTATTACCCAATGTCAAATCAACCAGTCGTAAAGCATTTTGCCAGCATAACGCTATTTAACCAAAATCAAGGCAGTGACTAAAATACCAGTTGGTATTAATACTACCACTGGGCAGTCGGTCAGCTTGAGACAAATAGACTGAGGTTCAACGCTAAAACTACCGGTATATCAAAAAAATTTTCTCGTATTTTCATTGGTCGGAATTCGCGAAGATGTGTTGCAAATACGACTGGCAATAAGCGCCTTTTCAACAACACTTGGGGAAAAACTGCGGCGTGTCCAGCCTAGTCAATAAAACTTCGTGACGTTTGATCCTTCTGGGTAACTAAGGTTCACATAAAGGTTATTCAGTGTCAGTGTAGGTTTTTAGCTCTTGACTCGGCGTACTAGGAAATTTCCCTGACCCTTGCTGTCTCAGCGTATTTTAAGCGTGGTTAGTATTCCAACTGGGTGTAGGAGCATTTTTGGGGGTGCGAAGGATTTTTGCCCGAATTCTCCCAAACTTGCCAGAAAAAAATCCATAAAAAAGTGACATCCAAAAAAACTCTTCATGTTATTTTGGGCGCCGTTTTTGCTCACATTTTCAGGGGTTTTGTGAAGGTTTTCAAAGATTTTGCACGGATCTTGCCCAAATTTTAAGGGATTTTGCCCGGATTTTTACCAAATCAAAACTTTTGGAGGCACGCTTGCACACCCGCCTCCTACACCAGTGCAATCCACTACAAAGTGCTAAGGGCGCTCAAGGCTTATAAATGGATTGCCGTACTTTGTTGTGATTCCTCTATCACTTCCAACATGTCGACGATGAGTGCAAGCGAAACATGCAAAAAGTGAATATATATAGCTGGGAAAGCACAACCGTCAAATCTTGCTTTAAATTCATCAGTGAAAACAAATGGCTGTCAGCCTCATGCTAAATGTATCGCAAAACATTTGAAACCTTGATAAAAACAATGTACATGCCTTTGTGTGTCACTGAGCACCACAACCCGATTTATTTTTTCTTTTAGCCGTTTACCTCAAAATCTGATAATCGATTGTCTTCATTTCTCTCCCACTGCTGGATCACTGTATGACGATGGGGGAATGAAGTTATAGTTGGGTTGTTAAAGTGTTTTGCTCCTCTGAGTGTTGATTGTGTACTAACACCAACTCTGTAATGCGCTATGACTAACCATTTTGGTGCTCTTGTATTATTCGATTACCCTCGTGATATGGACCATGAGTCTACGGCAAGTACGTAAAATAAAATTTAAAAAATGGCTTGCATATAAGCAGATGCTAACACTGCTCACAGTAAAGTGTGTAAAAACGTGTTGATCTCTGAAGTTCAAGTCGAAGATTACGACGAGTATTGTTGCAGGTGATACTTGGGGCCTGCTCGCCGTATCAGTACCGGCTGCATGGACCCGGTGCTTGGCCCGAAGCTCGAGAAATGATTATGACGCAAATGGACCGGGTTTTACATCCATTGCATTCGCGAGCAGGAGTGGACGATCCGAAGCCGGGACAGATGTTTTATGTCGGTGTTTTCGTCATTGTTGTCGCAGTGTTATTCTATTTGTTGTTGTAACTTCTTCAACTACGTTTAATTTTTGTGTGTTTCTTAATTTTCTGATTGTTCTCGACAGCGCATGCGATTTCGATAGTGCACATTTTCCGTGTGCTCCGTCTCATGGCTAGTGCGATCAGTGTTAATCATATTTGTGTGGTTTATATTTTCAGTCTTGCAAATTCCAAGCGTTTTGCACTTGATGTGCAGTTTTCCCGGTGCCAGCGTTGTTCGCGCAAAATAATGCATTTCGATCACTGCTATCCATTGAGCGCCACCGATTTGATCGCCTTGTGCGGTAAATATAATTTCGGCTTTTGTGTGTGTACGCAGCGTAGAGTTGGAAATATCTGCATTATCAGTGACTTTTTACTTAGTTTATCTGATCACGTTGAAAGATCGTTCGTGTCCAACCGTTGATACCACAGGTACAGCAAAATCGATAAACGCAAAAATTGTTGAAAAACGTCGATCGAGAGTTTCGGTTGTGTGTTTCTTTTAAAGTGCGTGGTGCTGCCAGGATGGAAAAGAAAGCGCTTGGCTCCCCGTACTTGAGTTTGTGTTGACACTTTTTGTTAGTAAACTGAACAGAAGCATCTTAAAGTAAAAAAAA
>JGI24159J19872_10001730_pt1 | contig 24750 bp, 29 predicted proteins | sample Ectturendosymbi4_FD_19872 | JGI IMG/M metagenome (IMG submission 19872)
TGTATGTATTATTGATTTAAAAGTTGCTGGGTGATCAAACTCTTGCTTATTCAAACCTAATTAAATATTTTAGTACACAGTAAACCTTGGTTAATCTGGATTTGACTTGACATATTCATCTGGGTTAGGCTAATATCTGGATTATCTGAAGATGCTTATTTCAAGTCTGATATGGTGTAGATCAGAGGCCTGCACACTCAGAAAAATCAAAGGGCCAAATTGATCAACATAAATTCACCGCAGGTCGCAAAAGTCTATTTCATTGTAGCGTGGAAAAAATTCGGAAAGGACAGTGAATTATCTGAAGTTGGGCTTTTGTAACATTTTTTGCACCTGAAAAAGATCTTGCAGGATGCATGTGGCCTGTGGGCCATATGTTGTGCAGGCCTGGTGTAGATAGTAGGATATCAGCAACAATCACCTCACTTAGCCGCATTAGCCATGATGATAGAATTATTTTAAACAAAGCATATTTATTGATACAGCATGACTATACTGACATTTCAAAGGAAGAAATCAGTAATATTGGGCTGTTGTAGGAGTTTCAGTGACTGTTCCACAAGTTGACCCAAAAGGTTCTGCAACACATGTTTTAACGTACGCACTGACCCAAAAGGAGTTGGGCAACAAACACGACAACTGGCTGTTATGTCATGTCATATGTGCTATAATAATGGCATTTAGTCAGTCGACTGATTATGAAGTTACAATGTTATAAAACACGATGCAGCAGAGCAAGTATGTAACAGTTAGCAGTTGTTACGAATAAACATGTAACTGCAACATAGATTAATGTAAGAATGCACGGCTATGAAGGAGGAGAATCTGGATTATGATATGTAAAAAGAGCAACATGCGTTTGGAATAAGCAAAGATACAGATTAAACAATCCAGAATATCTGAAGTTTTTTAAGAGAAACGTTAGAAATCATTCATAATTTCATCAAAATTAGGCAAAGATCCAGATTAACTGCCATTANATGTATATTCTCCATACATTTTGTACATTTTTCTTAATGTTTAGTGGTTAAAGGAATTGATATAATTATGTTGAGATTTAATCTGTTTCAACAGGATAGGTTAATTTACACTTGAATTTTGTTCAAGTGGAGTGTGTGGTCATTTACATGGCAGCTAGCAGTGGCGGAATGGATAACGAGGAAGAAAATGCTCATCAGGTTGCTGATGTGAATGTACTTCGTTCCCATATTCTGCAGTTGGTGCCAGTCCTTCTGGAAGATGATAGAGCAATACCAAGTACCTTAAATGCAAAGCTTGATGAACCTAGCACTATTGACCTGCTTAAAAAATTTCTTGGTGATCCTCAAGCAAAATCTTTGATGATAGAACGTCTGACAACAAAAGGTGATAATTTTCTGGGTGTTTTGTAGGGTTAATCTAAAAAATTACAAAGAAGGTAACTGGATGTATCATTACTCTTTAACCATAAGTGTTCCCTTGAAAGGCAAGGCAAGTTCGTAGACAACAGGCTATTTGTATGGTCATGTTACACTTTTTAAGCTTATTTTAAGTTGGCACCACCCCAATAAATAATTGTTTTTGTGCTTTTTGTTTTGGGAAAATGGGCAGTTGCTTCTCTTGGTTTTAACCACCATCTCTGATATATTATCCTTGTTTCTACAAGGAAATAGGGTACGGGTTTGTTTCCATTCAAGTTGACATTCAAAGCAGTTCATCGATTAGTTTCTGGACAAAAACAGCCATGCAGGGCTCTAAACTGTATTTTACATTCTTTAGATTTTAAATGTCTCAGAATGCCATGAAACAATGTCATAATCATAAACACCTTTATGGATTGTGTCCAAATATTAAAATATTTCAATTTCAAGCACCCTTCTTGGAAACAAAGTTGCAAGGATTTGAATTGACTTGTTCTTATGATGAATTTTTAATTAGGCATGTGGTGCATTTGTGAAATGATTTTAACAAGACACCTCTGCTAAGATCTGGTCCAAAAGTATCTGAATCTAAGGTTGCCACTGAAGTTTGTGGCCTTTGCCATGATTCTGTGTTTGTAATGCTTAGCTATTGATGTCATTGTGCTAATATGCTAAGACCAAGATATCACCTGATTGCAGTGAAACAAACAATCTCACACTTGGCCATGGTTTCCATAAGAGCTTACATGTTTTAGGGCAGTGTTTTTGTGGCCTACTATCTCAGTAGTGGTGACTGCTTTGTCTTCATTTTATGCTAATTGTGAAAAAACACTTATTCCAAATAAGCAATTTAAAAGCACAGTTTTGTGCTTTAATAAAATGCTGGTTGCTGAACACAAATTGCAGATATCTACCACAGTTTGTGGCATCATTTTAGACTGACAGTTAATATTAAATGTGTTTCAACAAGGTTCCTAACCCATTCAGAAACCACCTCATGACAAGGCTGTGGGTTGTGTCTGTGGAAACAGTTTTAAAGGAAAGCTCAACAGAAAAGCAAAACCTGTTGATTATTACTGTACACATGACGTGAATGCAAACTTTTCTCTAGGTGTGACAACTTCTTGCTGCTTGTAGCAGAAAATTAGATGAAAAAATATTTGCAGGCCATGTTTTTTCAACAATTAAAAGCCTATTTCCTTGTTGCACTTCTATTAGGCTTCTTTATTCAAAATGCTTAAGTTGCGAAGTGATTATTGCTTTTTCACTATAGATCCTAGGTAGTTTTCTCATTGACATACAAGTTGGGCCTCAGAAAGCCTTGAGTGCACTCTTTGTATGAACCTCATTTTTAGATTTATTTTTAGCTGTCATTTTTAGATTTATTTTTAGCCTCATTTTAGCTGTCTCTTGTACAGTATGTCGTCTTATGGCAAACACATTTGAACTCAAACATGAAAAATGCTGAGCTTTTTAAAAAAAGTTGATAATGTTTCACCAAAATGTAACTGCATACAACATTGTCCAGGCTGGTTTGAATGCATGATAGCACAAACCTCCTACCACGACAACCCAAGTGAAGTAGAAGTGTTACTGAGCTGAAACTATGTCACCCAAGACAGTAAGGTGTTTCTTCTAAGTTATGTGGGAAGTCCTAGTTGTTGGCTCTGGGTTTAGGCTTGAGTAGTACAAATTTGCTTTTAAGCCTCTTCTAATGACCATGTTGATGTCATCCTGATAGAAAAGTTTTTGCTTGGACAAGAGAACCTTTTTTTCCAATCAACAGAAGGCCCAAGTTATGAGCAGATTATTATTAATATGTGTTGAGGAAAAGGAAATCTTGTATGCACTTACTACTTTGTCTTGTGTCACTTAAGCTTTTGGTGGCTGATTTTAAGTCTGGGTGACCTTTTTCTTGCATACACAGATAAGTATTTTGCTGTTTTAATTGTGGTAGTAGTGGTGTTGGCAATGTTAATTTGTATGGCATTCAGTATCCCACAATGACATATTTTATGCATTTATTTTATCCTGTAGCTTACATGTAAGAACAGAAAATGGATTCATGTAAAAGAAAAACAGGAAAAAATTTGAAAATGAGCATAAATCTGGTGCTTGTAGGTTTCATTAATTTAATATGTAGAAACACTGTGTAATACTACTGTGGCATTGATGTTTTTTTTTTAATTTAATGGCTGTTTTGGTCAAACTTTGGTACACTTTGATACCGTCACACACCAGAATGTTTGGTTCAGAAATTGGGGGCAGTAATGCATATTCACAAGCTGTTTGTTAAGTGCATTCTACTGTAATGTATTACTGCTCAAATTGAAATATTTTATGTTATTTGATTGCTCAATATAATTTTTTACTTCAAGTAACAGACTCATCATGATTTCCATGATGAATGGTTGATGCATCCTGAAGGCAGCTGTGTAGATGCAAGAAAACTAATGTTGAAATTTGCTTATGTTTTTGAATAGATGATAATGATGATTCAGAAGATGTTGAGGCAACCTACACCGTTTCTCTGGATGTGCATTATAGTAGTGGGAAAGCATCAGCGTGAGCAAACTTCTTTCAAAATATCCAGAGCGTTTTTCCATAGATTTGGGATACCTGTTGTACTGTACACTTCTCAGATTTCTTCATACATTTTTGCTGCTGAACGTTTTTGCATTTATAGCATTAATTAAATCATTTCTCAGTGAAGTGAAAATTTTGTATGCTTTTGCTTTCAGACTTGCATTCATCAAACGTGTTCCAGTGATAGAAGCTGACAAGCCGTTGGCTGCTCAAATGAATTCCATAACTTTCACTGAAGATTCGCCTTATGATACACTGCACTCGCTTGTTAGTAGTGCATTTGCTCCATTTTTCAAGTCTTATGTTCGGGAGAGTGGCAAGTTAGACAGGTATGATGTCTTATTCAGAAAGTTTGACTTTTTGCGACCAATGGTTGGTGTAAAATTAACTGAAAAAGATTTGTTCGGTGGTTTAAATGCATTTGGTGGTTTAAGTGGTCTAAAAGCCTTCATGTTGATTGTTGGCTGTTTAAGTTTTCGACTTGGTAATGTGTAGCTTATCAAGTGTGCAACTGCCACTACTTGACAACTTGTTTAGAAATTCTGCCATAAGTTAGAATGTTGAAAAGTGCTGTGTGATGGTAAGTCGCATTGATTTTTTTGCGGGCTACCTACATGGCTTTGCGTATGCATGCATGTATGTTCCCAGTACAATAATTATAATGGCGGCAAACAACTCAAACCAGTGTAATCTTATGTCATTTTCGCGTACGGATGTGTGCATGTACTGCAGTTTTTTCAAAAGGTGTGCCATTTCGTGTAACTTCATTTTCCTCGGCCTCACTATCCGTAGCCCTGTTAATCAACTTTATTTTTTGTTAAATATTAGGATCATCATACTTTTGTTCAGAAGTAGTTCTTGCTTTAGTAAAGTCTGCGGGTCTAGTTTCGTGTTCTATTTTGCTTATACTCTGGTGGGTTTGCCAGTTAGTTTATGACACGTGCAGCTTTTCAGCATGTGTTTTTATTTGAATGTCGGCCACAAGGGAGGTTGCACAATTTTGATATATCTCGACGCGTAACATTACACCCACTGATGTTGTCTTTTCAGAGAGGGAGACAAAATGGCGCCATCTGTTGAGAAAAAGATCGCGGAACTTGAGATGGGTCTTCTCCACTTGCAGCAAAATATCGATATTCCTGAAATATCGTTGACCATTCATCCTACAGTTGTTACTGTCGTAAAACAAAAGGAAACTCAGGGTTTGCGTGCACGTGTTCAAGATTTTGGGGACAAAGTTGAAGATTCGACTTATCTCAACGCTCTGCAGCATGGTGTGAATAGATGGATAAGAGAAATTCAAAAGGTTAGTGATGGGTGAAACTTGTTCTTTGTGAGTGCGTTGCTTGCTTTTCATATATCACGTCATGTTGAGACAGCCGTTTGCAAATCTGCTGTTTGTCGTGAAATACATTTTTATTAATTCTTGATCCATTTTTACCATTTAAAGTCACGCTGAACCTTGAAGAAGTATCCAGCATAGACGCATTGAAGGTAGTCGAGTTGACTGGTTGCTCTATTTTGTGGAAATCAGCTCCGCGATGATTTTAAGCAGATATCGTGATACTAGTTTTGCTGGACAAGGCAATTTTATTTGTTCTTCCATCGGACCTGGCGAGATGTACCAAGAGATGGTTTAACTCCACTGTGCAAAAATTGTTTACGTAACCTTCAAAAGTCGTGAAAATAAAACGGCATTGTTTTTTTTGTACGAAAATATGTTTTTTGAGTGCACCTTCATATCTCAAACTGCATGCTGCTCTCCAGGTCACCAAGCTGGATCGCGACCCATCTTCGGGCACTGCCATGCAGGAAATAACCTTCTGGTTGAACTTGGAACGCGCTTTGTTGCGAATACAGGAGATGAGGGAATCGACTGAAATCACACTCACTTTGGATATTTTGAAACATGGCAAGCGCTTTCACGCCACTGTCAGTTTCGATACAGATACAGGTATGAGTTACTTCATCAAACGCAGAAGGCATCAAGGTTGTTCGTGACGACAGCATTGGTTTTGACAAAGAGATTTGTTTTTGTATTGTAGTTGGAAACGAAACAAGCGCCGTGAGGTCCTGCTCATATGTTGCGTTTCAAAACAAACAAGTTGCAATTGATTTTGCCCACTTGTCTGTAATGCGGCGTGTAGCCACCGTCGCCCTGTCGAGTGACATCATCGCTTATTCTTCGTTAATATTTAATGTTCGGGCAGGTTTGAAGCAGGCCCTGGACAAGGTCAACGACTACAATCTGTTGATGAAGGATTTTCCTTTGAACGACTTACTGTCTGCCACCGAACTTCACAAACTGCGTCAGGTCAATTCTAACTTTTGGGCTGCGGTGTGATGTTTTGTAACTGCTGGCTGAGTTGTCTTGCGTCCAAAAGTACGCGTAGTTGGTAGGCAAAAGACATGCGCATTTCTTGGTTGAAGTAACCTTTTTCACAGTACAGTTGCCACGTGGCATTGATACCAAGTGTTCAATTGCGGACTTTGCTTGGCCACGGAAAAATGACGTGAAGTTTTAGGGTGTAGGCATTGGTAGAATTTTTGATATATGTACGCAGGCAAAAGATTGTGACTTAAGCATATTTTTGCGACCATCGCGTGCAAAAAATGGGCTCCAGACAGCCATTGTATGAACAGCAAAGACAAAAGCCAGCTAGTTTCGTCTCTTTGTACTTTCAAAAGTTGATGTTTCAATGCTGCATATCAAGCCCTTGCGCGTGCTCCATTTCGACGAATCCTTGCGTATGATTTTTCCAAGGCAAACTTTCCTAGCTGCCTTAAACGCGTCTCTCGCTTTGTATAATGTGGTCCATTTTAAGCACAAACCATGACAGGCCGCAACAACTTTGTATCGGTTTCTGTGTGACCCTTGTTGGGATCTGTGCCCGTTTGCTTTCAGTTTGTTCTGCTGACATATGAGATACGTTTGCAGGCGTTGGTGGCGATTTTTCTGCATCTGAGAAAAATTCGAAATTGCAGCTTGTATCCAATACAGCGCGGATTGAGTCTCATCGAAGCTATTTCAAGGGATCTCATGTCTCAGCAACTGAAGGTAAATGCTTTCTCTGCTTAGTCACGTTTTTTTTGCTTTTAATCCAGCTATTATTTTTGATGTTTAACAAAATCTCGCTTTTTACTTTTTTGTTAACGTAGTGGGAGCTGTTTGAGTAACGCTTGTTGTACTGAAGGTACTCGGAACTCAAAGACTGATGCACATTTCCTACGACGAGTTCGAAAAAGTTATGGTGGCGGCGTTTGAAGTTTTCGCCTCGTGGGATGACGAATACGAAAAGCTGCAGGTAAGCTCAACTAACATTGAACTGTCTTGTGAAAGTGTGCGAACCATCGTCCAGCAACCAACACGGAGCGACGCCCTCGCTAAACAGCGGACGCGTTTTTGAAATCTGTCCACAGCAAAGCTGACGCATGAAAAGCAATGAGCTTCAAACAATGATAGTTCGCGTGCAGCGCTGTCGGTCTACGGCAGACAGTGCATCGTAATTTCAAAGCCTTGCAATGCGTGTTTATGCAAAATTAGCTGGCGCCGCGTGAAGTATCCCGCCTGTTCAAAACGCAATAGTTTTCATAACGTCTGAGAGCGAATTATCTTTAATTGTCCAGAGAATTGCGGTAAAATTTCTATATAGATGAATTTTCTGAATAGGGTTGGTCATTGTCGAATGCTACGTACGATTGCCATTTTCGCATTTTATGGATCGTGTACTATGGTTTTTGGGCATAGCAATGAATTCACGAACGCAAATTGTTGTTGAAACTACATTGCACCAGTTTTTAGCAATTGATTTTCACTGCTTGCGCGTGGAAGACGTTCCCGAAGTTTCCATTCATCATGTTTCGACTATCAACAGGGGTTAATGAGAGACTTGCTGAAGAAGAAACGGGAGGAACAGAAGAAAATGGTATGGAGGCTAAGTCTCGCTCACAAGAAATTGCAAGACAGGTAAGCTTCGACTGGGATCTGGGTTTGGATCGTGACTTGACTGGCTGACCTCGGTGGCGTCGATTTTTTAATGGCTTGCAGACTGGAACAGATGCGTAAATTCCGTCGTCAGCACGAACAATTGCGCAACGTCATCGTTCGGGTCTTGCGTCCACAGAAAGCGCCGTCCACGCCGACGTCCCCTGAGACCGACAACGGCCAACCGGATAAAAAGGCATGCTTGGTCTCAACTTCTTGGGTCGCAGTAAAGAAATCCTCAAGCAGTTCACTTACACATTGTGTTGATTTACACTCGCTTCTTTTTCGCAGCAACTAGTCCAGACTTTTAAGAATTCTTAGACTTATTTGCGGTGTTGATGTGCTAATACCTCATCCCTGTAGCTTTCTTTCCGTATAGTACTTTTGAAATGGCGTGCGGATAAAGCTCGCGCCTCTAGTTTTCCATGAACGATCTTGTCCGCGCACAACGCATCGACTTCCTTACACCGTGTGATGTATGACTTTTGCAGTTAACTCTAGCGCTGTTGGAAGCTGACGCGAACGCGATCGAAGAAGTGAACTTGGCTTACGAGAACGTCAAGCAAGTCGACTGTCTCGACGTGTCGAAAGAAGGTGCGGTTGCTGCGGTCGTGTTCTTGACTCTCATTTGCGCTTTGGAATTGACTAGTAGCTGTATAATCGTGTTGCTCTACGCGCGGTGCGAGTGTCGCGAGCGTTTATTGCTGCATTTGGAGCCAGAAAAAGCGGCGACCCATTACGCGCGCCGTATAGGATATTGTGATTCGGAATGATGGAGACCATTGCAAGGCTTGTGTTCGGTTGGGCCAACTTTTGATTCACGAGCCGCATTTGATAACGGGCCGGATTGGAAGCACGTGGAGTGTTTCTTGTAAAATAATATAAGATGTAAACGCCAAAGCACAGAAGGTTTTGTCCTTTCGCAGGCTTCTTGAATAATTTATTTCATAAATGCATTTACAGTATTTTACAACATAGCAAAGAAGGTGACTTGATGGGAAAAATGTTGTTGGCCACCCTCATTAGCCAGTGTATCAAAATCTGAGTTAGTTTTTCTGTGCTAGTTCTTGCAATAGATCTGAGATGTTGGTCAGTGATCTGTGATCTGCGACGTGCTTTGTTAATGTTCATGGCGCTGAACACGCGTCCACACAAATAGGACGAACTAAAGAATGCCACCGACCTCTTCTGTGCCGTTCACCGGAGTTTCGGAAATGCAATTTCGTTAAGTGAAGCATGATGACCATTCACTTTAAGAGAATTAAACTCTGTTAAAGACAAGGTCTGACTGAAGATCGATCAATTGCAACTTCAGCTCCTGTGATGCTGTTACGGAGTCTTGCATGACAGGGAGCGGACCTCCATTTGTTACAGAGCCTTGTGTAGTTGAAGCCACATGTCGATTTTTCAAAATCAGAAAACCGACGACAGAATAATGTGTGCAGGTCTTCCAGTGACTAGCTGATTTTTTGCGCTTCGGTAGGTCTTCTTCAGTGCAGCTACTGTAGATGGGAAAAAAAGCGAATGACTTGTTTGACATTTTGCCTGGAGAATAAAGCCAGCTTGCATTCGGCATTTGTGTACATCTTGCACAAACTGATCTTTTCTTTGTAACCTCACGTGCACCTCAATCGTGAACGTGTGAATATTTGTTCACAGCAAACGAACAGTCATGCGGCGAGTTCTTGTCGATCAGTTTAGAAAATACATCGGGCTTCTCCGTTAACACCCGACAATTTTCACCTTACCTCCCACATTCGTCCAAACATTTTGTTTTGCCCCAAACTTAACAAGCGGACACCGGTGAAAGTGTGTCCTGGTGAGCTGCATCGGTTTCCTCCAGGGATGCACTGAACTGACAGTGCTGAGGTTTCCTTTACTCTAATTAAATCAACAAGATTTGCGACTGTATTCACCGTATGAATTAGCTGCAATACAGACTTACACAAAGGTTTCTGGTGAATGACGCAGTTGAAGAAAATTACATCCATGCTTAGAATTTTTGTTTTCACTTTATCCCGGTTTCTTTCTGGCAGCCCGATATTTTTCCAGTTAAATTGAAAAATCCAATTTATAACCTCAACATGTTTACTCCAAGGTAGTTTCTTATTCTCCGTGACAGCGGGCGCATGGTCAAATGCGACCTATCCCCGCATTTTTCTTTTCAGAAACTACATGGTCAAAAACTCGTCCGTTATCTCAAAATGTTTATGGTAAATCACTCGTATAACATTTAGGAGCTCTGAGCAGAATCTTATTTGTCGTCGATTTCATCCAGTAACTTGGGCGCCTCTGGTTCCATCTAGTTACATCTTCGTCAGTTAGTTCCACACAGCGAGAGACTGTTCTGAATAATTAACTGATTTTTTGAAATTTGCTAGAGACGCAAGACCTATTAACTCCAACATGCATTCCTTTAAATATTTGCCTTCGGAGAGGACTTGCTAATCTGTGCCAATTTGAATGCCAGCATAAAACAAACCTTAATACTTAACTCATAAATCACAATTTGTCGGTGAAAAAAGTTTAAAAAACGGCCGTAGTTTGTCCATGCCTAGGATAGTGTATGCAAGCTACGTTTTCTCGCGGCGCAAGAAACAACAGCTTTTCTCTCTAGACTTGATTTCCGTACTGTGTCTTTGTTCCTAATATCATTTGATAAACAGCAGAAAGCGTCACAGCACCACTTCAAACGTCATTTTAAGCATGGGTTTTGCGAACAGTTTTATTTCCATTTCCAGGAACTGAAATTTGGATGGAAGCGCTTCGACGTTACGAAGAAAGAATCGACAGAGTAGAGACCAGAATCACCGCTCGACTGCGCGACCAACTCGGAACGGCTAAAAACGCCAACGAGATGTTCAGAATCTTTTCCAGGTTCTTAAAATCTATTACTTTTGCTAAATGTTTTCTGTTATGCTGGCGTTGATTCGAAGATATTTTGTAGCTTGTTTCACCAACCTTTCATGTTTACATTCCAGGTTCAATGCATTGTTTGTGAGGCCGCACATTCGAGGCGCGATCCGAGAATACCAGACTCAGTTGATTCAAAGGGTAATTGTTTATGTACAAACACTAAACTTATCTTCAAGTTGCACAGTATCTTGCAGTAGCGCTTTTAAGTTCAACGGACTTACCACATCAGATACAAACCAGATTTTTCATCATGAAACAGTAATCAAACCGAAAGTAGAACCTAGTTGTGTAAGTTTTTCCCCTTCACTGGCATAAGACTCAAAAGACTTCGGTTTCTCTATTTTTTGTAAGATTTGGCGTGCTGTATAGTGCTTTCTGTAGTTAACTGACTTTGTTCTCTCGATGAAAGGTGATATTGTATTTGTTGTCGTCATTGTTGTTTACGTAGGTGAAGGATGACATCGAATCTCTGCACGAGAAATTCAAGCGGCAATACGCTAGCAGCAAGGAGGAGGTGATGTCACGCAAGCGCGACCTCCCTCCAGTGGCAGGGTCGATAATCTGGGCGCGGCAGATCGAAAGGCAGTTGTCTGCTTACATGCGCAGAGTCGAGGACGTACTCGGGAGAGGTACAGCCGGGAGATGACTTAATTTTTAATTTACATCTATGATTGGATATTGGTTTCATGAGAAGCTCAACAGTAACCCGCATGAACTTTTTGAAGTATTTTTTTTCGCCGCGTAGCTTTCAGTTCCTTTTACTGTATTTTTACCATTTATCAGTAATTGACATGTGAGGTTGTCTGTACCTTGTTGCAATGTTACTGAACCTTTCCACAGGTTGGGAAAATCATGTCGAAGGGCAGAAACTCAGGCAAGACGGGGATAACTTCCGAAGCAAACTCGACACCAGGCCGATTTTCGATGAATGGTCGAGGAAGGTAAGGATAGCTGGTTTCTACTGATTTTGCCCACATTAACAGTTAACTTGGACGTCAGTTCGCGGATGTCCGTGAGTGAAGGTTAAAATGCTTTCAAATTAACCACACTTTTTCTGAAGGGTTTTGCTGGGAAAATTGTTTGAAAGCATTGGCTGAGTTGCTCCACTTGAGCTTACCCAACATTGTACCTATAGGGTGTAGGTGTATTAGAAATTGCAAGTCTCCAACAACAGAAGTTCCGAATTTTTTACTTAGCGTTGTATGCATTGCATACCATTGCATGTTTGAACCAGTTGAGATATTTTCTACGGTAAAGAAAAAATTTATTTCAAGGAAGGTTCAAAGAAATTGTCCGTGATCCAAATTTTGATAAAGCCAGGGCAGCATAACACAGGTCACTTGTTCCGAATATCGCATGCCATAGGTTCGAAAATTGCACGCGAGCAATTGTGTTTGGCATGGCCTACTTAAGATATCTCAAGCAGGCCGTGGTGTTTGGTAAAAAGTGATTTTTCTGTTTGATGTAAATCGCAAGAATTCACGTTTATGTTGTAGTAATTTAAATCAGCAACTTTATTCACATGCGACTAAGTACTGTTAGAAACTAGCAACAAAGTAGCTTTCTGCATTGTTGTCATCTGATTTGACGTTGTTTGAAGACAATGAAGTTGGTTTGCAATGCCAGCAATTATTTTAACATGGTATGGCTCAGGACTGAATTATATGAAAACATAGTCACACACCCACATTCGAGTTGGGCACACCGGGATTAAGCTAAGGTGTAAGTAAGCTGTTTTGATCAACATTAGGCAATTTTAACATAAACTCAGTACCGCTCACATGCTAACCCTTGCTGCCAAAGAAGCTTGCAGAACAACGCCAACAATTACCACTTCTGCCGGTAAAAGTTGAAGGTTGCCTGTGGAAACCACTTGTACAGCTACATTTAGGACCTTTGTAAAATCAATGACGCAAAAATAAAACTTCCGAAAAGCACAGCAACTCGCAAACATTTGTTAATGCACATGTAACCACATGTGGGAATACGGGGAATGCTTTGTGCAATACTAAATTTATTTTTTCAAAACAAGTTTGTAATCGAAATTATTGATTGTACGTCGAAATTTGTCTTCTAGTCACCGTTTTCTTTCAAACTCCGGTCATGACCACATGCACGTGAGAGGGCACATTCTCGCTATCGCGGCCCTCGGAGCGGTGATAGCGAAGATATGACCCTCTCATCTGCTCCTTGATGGATGTTGAGTGAGCATGATTCTCGGCTGTAACTAGTGCAGCTGCTTGACCTGTTTCTCGCCCTATCGATCTAGCATTCATTTAACGGAAATCGTATTTGCGTAATCCGGCAAGATACGAAAAAAATCATTTGGAGCTGATGCGACCGCAAGCTGTAATAGCGGAGATACTGCCTAAGGATTGGGCATTTTCGTGGAATCAAACAGTTAACGTTCCAGCAGTTGTGCAAACCTAATTGCGTGCGTCTTCGGTCTTTCATGCGAGCAAGTTGTCACAATGCATTTGATTACAGAACATTTGTGCAGTCGTGCACGTATTTGCAATGTTCGCAGGTGATGCAGTTCGTGCGACAGGCCTTACCGCAGTGTTTTATTCTTATAGGTAACTCAGCGCAACATAGCGATGAGCGGGCAGATCTTCGCTATCGAAGCTACGAGGGCCTCTCGTCTCTCCACCGCACTTGGAGCTGGCGACCAGCAAAAGGTTTTGCGACCAAAAGTTAATTTTCAGGTATGCCTCGTTGACACGATGTGTGCATTGCACAAAACCAACTCAGTGCTGAATTTCATCGCTTAATACGAATTTACCTGCTGCCTGTTGCGCGTCTATCTATGTGCCATCAAACAACTGCGAATCTTGCTTAGATCTGACAGCATAATGGATACAAGGCCTAATAGTAATTTCCATTCTTTGATGCTACAAGGACTTCGAGCGTTCGTATAAATATCAAGCTCTCAGAGTGCTTCCCTATCAATCGTGACGCAAGCCAGGGTTGTGAGGCAGCTCCCGACCCCTCGGCTGCTTCATTGGCAATTTTGGTGTCCTGGGTCTCCGCACGAATTCAAACAGTGTCCTTCGGCAACTCCCATCTTGCACACCTCGAATGTGACGATGGCACCACCTTTTTCTCTAACATCCGTGATCTCACTACCGCCCTCACAATTTACAGTACGATCGCGAATCACGCAATCTACGACTACAAGTAAGCTGAGCGAAAACCAAGATGATGCATGTAGACGGAAGGCCCTGGCCCTCTTTCGTTGGTTATCGGCGCCAGTTTGGTAGCCTTTGTGACCCTGGTCGTCACCCTTGACTAGACGGTAACAAACAATGGCGAGTTGAAGTCGGAAACTGATCGCAGACCCTGGCATGAAGTACGATGCAGGCTCTTTGCAACCTGCTCTAGCGACAGCAAGAGATTTACTCAACCACAGAAGTTGCGCATATACAACGCAGCGGTTCTGTTTGTGTGTTATTAAATGGGCTGAGACCTGGCCTCTCGCCAAGAATCTCTCCTCCCGGTTGGACGGTTTGGGCATCATGGCTGTGGTGAAATCAATGCTCAACAGCCAGTGGCGTTCACTCTGAGGCAACAACACGTACTGTCACGCGTCAACCCCCTGCGTCATGCCTCGGAGCTCGTCGTCGAGTTCGTTCGCACGGATCTGTCCCCCGTGCACCACCGCAGTGCCTTTCCGCATTGCTCAAGACTTTACTCCCGTAGCCTCTGCCCGGAACCGACCTCGCGAAGCCCCGCCCACTCGCTTGATTGACCTGGTCAGTAACGACCTCGATTAACCGGACATTGACCAGGATGATGCTCCCCGCCTTGCCTAGAATCGTGCCACGTAGCGCGCCCTCGTGAATCTGGTTGGCTCCACGCACGGTGCCCCAAGAGACACCGCGCATGAGATCTGATGATAATGATGATGATATAAGACCCTGCAGGTTACTGGGGATATCAGGTCACACGTGCTACGTTCCGTAATAGAAAGTGTTTGTCCTGTGAAAGATTTTATATGAAGCTATGGCACATTTGGCTTATCAGGTGCTGAAAACGTCATTCGTATACTAAATGATAATTAACAAACATTAGACTCGTGGTTTCCAAGCGCCGTTTCCATGAGTTGTCTGGATCCTTAACGACGAAGTAAAAACATCACCCTGCTTTTTACCATGCTTGCGACTGGAGCGCATTCGTGAAACACAATTTGCCTAAAAACAAAACAGAATAGAAAACTCGACCCCGCTTGTTTTCTGTTGCAGCCGGAAATCATCACACTCGCGAAAGAAGTAAGGAATCTAAAATGGCTCGGATTCAGAGTCCCTCTTGCCATTGTGAACAAAGCACACCAGGTTTGTTGCAGGCATTAGAGACTTTTCCTGATGTCTCCGCCATTTGCGAAGGACTTTGTCGTTGGCACCTCAGTTAGGTTTCTTCCAGTGTTGATGTGTTTTTGTATATCCGATGCAGGCCAACCAGCTCTACCCGTACGCAATATCTTTGATGGAGTCGGTGCGAACTTACGAGGGCGTCTTGCGAAAGATCGAACAACGACCCAACATCGCGCCGCTCGTGGCGCAACTTAAAAAGGATCTGCACGCCACCTTCATGGAAGGTAGCNGCGTGTGACTTTAGCAGAAGCGTGCTTTTCGTTTTCGAGTCGAGTGCCGTCGATTCGTTTTTGCGTGATGTTGGTACTTTTTTACAGTGAGTACTGCTACTTTGAATCAGTAGACGCATTCATTTTGTCAGCAGGGCATATCAGCTGACCGGGGTTTGTGCTTGCTTGCTCTTTGTTCATTCACGCCATAACACAGCGCAATGTTGATTTTTACAGGAATTCTGCTGGTGTGGGAGTCCTACAAACTGGATCCCTATGTTCAAAAGTTTGCGGAGCAGGTTTTCAACTTCGAGGAGAAGGTCGAGGATCTGTTGGAGATGGACGACCAGATCTCGAACGAGGTCCGATGCCTCGACACCTGCCAATACAACTTCAACGTTTTCACGGAAATAATCGGTTCGTGTGGTTTGCTGCATGCGGAAAGCTAATCTTGTGTAGAACAAATCCTCGCGTCGAAGATCGTTTGGCTCTATCTTCACATGTATGAAAGTTGGTTTGCAAATGCAAGTCGCACGAAATACTTTGGTCGTGCGTCTTTGAAGCCTGTCTTAGCGCGCAGTGTTTACCAATCATTTAGGAATTCTTTTCCTGTGGAGAATTTCTTTATTTCAGTGGAGAAATTTCCACTTTAGATTTGCGTGTAGTATCACACAGTTAATCTCTTTAGTCAGCAAAATGGAATAAGGGGGAATCTAACAAAATATGTTGGTAACCACTGGTTTAGCGTACTGATTGAAACATGTCTCGGAAATTCTGTGAACTTCTGTAAGTAGCCCTACCAAGCTGAGAAACATGAGCGGCTGGCCTTGCAGAATTTTTGGCGTGTTTTGGTGAGATGCAGCTGGCAATGTTGCGGTATGATTCAAGCATGTCAAGACGTAAAGATGTTGAAGCCTGGTCGTATCGTTTCACCGTGAAAGTGTTGGTTCATTGAGTTACTGAAAACTGCCAATAATGGAAAAAAGTAGATAGATATACTTGCCTACAAAGAACTCCTGGTAAGCTACCAACATAGGAAAGATATTTCCAGATACCGGCTTGGCATAAAGTTCAAACAAAAGTGAAACGCTGAGCCAGTTTCAAGACTGTTGTGCAAAACACTTTAGAGAAAATGCCTAACGGCCTTACTCAACTGATGCTTTTCAAGACTGCCTGTTGACAGAATGAGGTTCAAAACCAGTGTTGTTTTTTTTTTACAAAAGTAATCGACCAAGACTCACAATCGAACTACGCGAACGTGTAGTTGCGGAAGTGTAACAAAACAAATGCTGTTTGAAATTACGGGTAAGCTGGATTTTGATATAAACAAACGGCCTTTCATTCTTTGTGACGATCATTTTGATATTAAAGCATTCCTGGAATTCATCGCCTCCGCATTGTTGCATTGGCTCGAATGTTGTAGAAATAGGCAAACTAAACTTCACTGTGTTTACGGCAGGTCGAATCCAGAAATGTGTTGATGATTTAAATCTTCACTCGTATTCGAACTTGGCTCTGTGGGTGCGCAAGCTGGACGAGCGTGTGGAAGTGAAACTCTCTGCCAGACTCGAGGCTGCTTTGNTGGCGTGGAATGGGGTGGGCACATTGANGCGTTGTCTTCTGCTGAACGAGTAGTCGCAAGAATGCCTTGCTCTCTTCTTACAGCATTTTCGATATTGTTTTTATAACTTCACCGTTCACCATGACAGTTGTTGTTGTGAGCGCCTTTAGAGACGTTCAGAAAGTTGAAGCCTTGTCCTGCTGTTTTTCAAGGCTTTGCTTGGCAAGAAAGATGGCAAAAAAGATGACGACGATCACTACGGTGAGGGCGATGCAGATGCCGCTGTGCAGAAACAACAGCACAAACTCGGCGGAGAGCCTCTCTTAAAGCAGCTGGTTTTCGAAATGAGGGTGAAAAATCAAGTCATCTACGCCTATCCGAATGTAAACAGGATCATGCAGGTCAGTGAACCAAGTTACGTGAATGATTTAATGATAAACGCGTTTTTTTTTTCTATTTGCACTGGCGTTCTTTGTGGACACGTTTTCGGCTTTGTCAGATACTGGTGCAAACACTGCTACTCTCAGGATATGCGCAAGTTTTAGTTTTTCTCGTTGCTTTTTTTCTCGAGGAAGAGTGCGAAGAATAAACCCGGTCGGGAAATTTCTGGTAATAGAACGTCATCACTACTTTTCCTGCGCCACCGAAGAAAACTTTATTGGAAATTCGTTTTATATCGGTTTTGATTTGCATTCCATGATCTTGGATTAACGTGGCTTATGCATATAACTCAGTTAGCTGCGTGTACCAGCTTGTTTAGGTGATCGCTTTTCTGCCTCGAAGAATCAGCTTTGTCAAATAGTTGCGTTTGGNTAGCNAAACTTACACCCGCTCAACAGAATACCCACTGGTTTGAGGAGAACTGTATATTGCGATAAAACTTGCATTGGTTTGTTGCTTGTCGTTAAAGGAACCTTTTCAGCTGAACCTGGCAAAATATTTGACATGTCCACAGTAGAGTTCACTCCTCCGCGCTATGAACGTGCAGGTCGCCTAACTTTTGCTTTCCGTTGCATAGGAACTGGTGCACAACCTGCACGCCTGGGAAAATCACATCCTGAGGTTACCAAGGATACTCAGCACTCGCTACCAGGTTAGTTGCAGCTTGACGTTGCTGCAGTTCTTGCAAATGTGCAAAGCCGGTGCTGCATTGAACTCGCACTTCAATTTATTCCTCAGGTTGGCGCTGATCAACGCAGAACGGACATCGACTTGTACTACCGGGACTGTCTGACCAAAATGCCTTCCGGCCCTGCCGCCCTTCACAGGTGTTACGAGTCAATCATCGGATTGTTCAGTCAGGTGGGATAAGTTGTGTGCTGCATGAAGCTGGACGTTGCGCTCGCTGGACTGGTTAGTGCGAANCAAGTTAGAACCACGACGCAATGACAACGGTCCTTGAGAATACACTAAAACTGATTATTTTTGGGCGCTTCCTTCATGGAGCAGTGTAAGTGCAATCGTACTGAGCGCTCGCAAACGAGTTCTGGAACTTGTAGAATGATATTTGATGCATTGGTATCGTATCTTCNTCCGCAGCAACTTGCTGCTGGTGTGTATTGGTCGCAAGTATGATTAACGCGATGCTTCGAATTCTTCACTCCATCGTTTTGGTTCAGGTTTTGCACTTAGCAAGATTCGCATGCTGGCATGGCATTCTTCGCAGGGGTTGCAGTCATAGTCAGATGATTTTTTGTACGATATGGCTCCATGTGCCATTGTTTTGCTTTCTTTTGTAGATTGAACATTACGGTGGTGTTGCTATGTTGCAGGTGTCAGAGTACGTGAAAGAGTGGCTGCAATATCAAAACTTGTGGGACATGCAAGCAGAACGTCTGTACGAAAAGCTGGGAAACAACATTCAGACGTGGCAGGTTTGTCTGCGTGGCAGCGGTTGCTTTGATCAACGAGTGTCACGTGACATCAGATGACGACTTGCATGTTTACGATGGAACAATGTCGTGGAAACATGCGTTGAGAATGCAACTGATTTTTTACATCTCTTACCTGGAGTGTGTGTTTCACGGTTTTTGGCTCAGTTCACTCGCCTCTCTCCTCACCCATAGACCACAGTAATACTGCGGAGATCCTCCTCGCATGGCTTTGATTGCGCTGCGTGGTTTGCATTGTTTCATGCGAAGCGTTCGTTCCATTCGCGCAGGAGCTTCTGGTGGAGATCAGACGCCGTCGTTCAACCTTTGACACTTTGGAGAATTGCAGAGAGTTCGGTCCCGTGGTGGTCGAATACGCCAAAGTTCAGTCGAAGGTCAACCTCAAGTACGACTCGTGGCACAAGGATGTTTTGTCGAGGTTCGGGCAGCTGATAGGACAGGTTCGTCATGTGCCGCTAGCTTGCTTGAAATACTGTTGTAGTTACGCAGTGGTTGTTGGATGATAGTGACGAGTGTTTTTAATGAAAAAAAAGAAAAACTGTTGAGTTAAGGGGCGCTGTTAAATTAAGTCTTCGATTTCTGAAGTCGGCCCCTTGCCCTTGCCATTTTACAAGTTTTCGAGTACAAAATTGCTCGATGCACTTTCTCGACGCTTGTGATCTAACCTTACGACGAACTGTATTCATCACCGGAAAAGTGTTTTGGAGTTCTCATCACTACATCTACTTGCCTTCTAGGAAATGGCGACCTTCCACGGTCAGATAGGTCACTCGCGAACAGAGCTCGAACAGTCGTCGGTGGACACCGCCAACACTTCCGATGCTGTCGCCGTCATCACCAACGTCCAGGCGCTAAAGCGAAATATGAAAGGATGGGAGAAACAGGCAAGTCATATTTCTAAAGACATCATAAACTCATCTTTTTTACAAGCCAGGATGATATTCTTCACTTTCGAAAGCGGATAGGCTTGTTGCTTTAACGCTTGTTTCATGTAATTACCTGCCATCGTTCTAGTTATTATCTATCGTCAAGCTATACGTGATAAACGAACCGATAACGCCGTGGAAAATATCGAAGTACGATTGAAAATGTGTCCAGCACGAGATGCTTCAACGTCGAAGCGGCATTTAAAATAGCCCCGCCAAAAACGAGCGATGCCATCAAGCAACATTAATATTGTATCAGTTAGTTTTTGAAGAACTCCTGGTTGTCCGTCCACTTGATTGTCGTTTGCGCACGGTTTGTGACCGTTGAAAACGCTCTCTCCGTTGAACCGAGTGGTTTAACGTTATTGGTACCTCCGTTACTGGTTGAAAACATGCGATTTGATTGCCTGGCAACTGCTTGTAGTTCGATTGCATTGATCAGATGTGACGCTTTCAGCCGATGGTGGCGCGGTGAAAATAGCAACCAGGTTATAGACAGCTTGTGGGTTATGACGATGAAACCGCATGTCTCCTTGTCTGTAGCATTCATATAAAGCTTGCTGTGTGTTGGGGTGGTGTGAATCGCCTAAAATATGTTTGAAAAAAAGTTAGTGTCTACAAACTAGTTATTGCAACTGGTTTCAGACTAGCGATGCTTAAGTCTACGCTCATTCTGTGTATCGACAACATTATTCTTTAACGCTCATGTCTGTGGTATCATATGCAATCCCAGGGATTGCAATGTAAAGCAATTTGCTTTTGTTTAAAGTCACCTTTTTCTTCTAGGTGGATATGTACAGGGAAGGTCAGAAACTTCTGGAGAAACATCGTTACCAGTTTCCTTCGTCTTGGCTTTACATTGACAACATAGAGGGAGAATGGACTGCTTTCCAAGACATCATGAAACGAAAGGAAGTATCGATCCAAAACCAGGTTGCCAGTTTACAAATGAAGATCGTGTCGGAAGATCGCGTGGTGGAGCAGAGGTGAGATGTGCCTGCGCACTTAGTGGTGCGGACGAATAGACTGTAAGCTCTCATGCTGCTTTCAGGTTATAGTTGATTTAACGGTCGGTGAGCCACGCTTTGGTGCTTAGGACGCAAATGCTAAAAACTAAGCTTAAACGTCTCGCAGGTGTAAGACAGGTTGCATAAGCGCAAACTTGTAAGATTTTATGACTGCACACATGCTTTCCTATACACTCGCTTACATATTAACATTGTTTGCTTTGACCGTTTCGAATCCACCGCAAAGTGGAGACGTTGAGATTAATTAAGTGGATATATGTATTCTTTCGAAAAGTCCCTTGTTAAAAGCAATCCCGTCGCATTCATTTCATCTTAAGAGCCGTAGTTCTTACGCTGCTCAACCATATCGGAATTTTTTAATGAAAAGAGTCCATGTTGTGTAGAACTGCAGAACTCTTGGCCGATTGGGACCGTGGCAAACCGGTTGCCGGCCACCTCAGGCCCGAAGACGCCTTGCACTCGCTGACCATTTTTGAAGGCAAGTTCCAGCGCCTGCAAGAAGACAGGAGCAATCTGATCAAAGCGAAAGAAGCGTTGGAATTGGCGGACAGCGGTGCTGTCAGCCCCTCGGAGGAAAGAGTGCAGGTTGGCGTTTCGTTGCTCCTGTCACGTGATATCCTTGAGCTGGAAATAGATTTTTAATCGATGTTGACATCCGCACATCATGAATCGTAAATGCAGTTAGTTCGAACATGTGATATAAGCAGATACTGGCAAATCAATGACAAACGCGCATATGAACGGCACTAGGATTTTTTTCGAACTGCAAGTCTGTTGTGTGTGCTTCCATTTATCGTCTGCTCAATGCAGGTGTCTATAGAGGAACTAACAGATTTGAAAGAGGTTTGGTCAGAACTGTCGAAGGTCTGGGAAGGCCTGGAGCAGATCAAGGAGCAGCCCTGGTTGTCGGTCAACCCGCGCAAGTTGAGACAATCCCTGGACGGTCACGTCGAACAGATGAAAGGGCTCCCTGCCCGGTTGCGAACGTATGCGTCGTACGAGCACATTAACAAAACTATCAAGAACTACATGAAGGTTAGTGCTGCACGCCGTTAATGTTGGAAGCTACGGAGGCGGAAAAAAGAACAAGCAAATAATCGTAATCCATCACGTTATACGAGGTTTAAATATAGTTTTTTTTCCATGGCGCTCTCAAGATTTTCCGCTTTATCACCCTTCGTGGCGAACACCGCCTATCTGACGCTAAAACGTTCTTGAGTTGTTTTGATTCGCTGACCATATGCAAACATAGGTGCGCTCGGTAAAACTTTGTGTAAAGTGATGGCATCACGACAAACAATCCCCGATCTTCATCCTGACGCTCTCCACCAATTTCCCACTTGTGTTTTCGATGATGTTGTTGTGCATGTCTCAGTGTAACTATGTTCAGCTTGTCGAGGCTTAATTCAAGCTTCCGTGACATTTCGGTTTTGCCCCGCTCTATTTTCCAAGCATTTTCCCAGGCGAACTGGATGGTGGTTGAATTGAAAGGCAGCTCGGTCAAGGAACGTCATTGGAAGCAGTTGATGAAGCAACTAAGAGTGGTCTGGGTTCTCAGCGACCTCACCCTGGGGCAGGTATTGCGCCACCACAAGCATTTTGAGACTGGTGTTTATTAACGCCGTGGATTTCTTGTTCGAAGGGATGATCTGGCCTTGCGTTATTCCGGTGTTATTTGAAAGAAAATCGAATTTTTCTTGCATATCTGACACAATCCTCAGTCGCGAATATTCGCATGGCAGGTTTGGGACGTCGACTTGCTGAAGAACGAGCAGATCATACGGGACGTGCTGACGGTCGCTCAGGGTGAGATGGCGCTCGAGCAATATCTCGCACAGGTATGCGGCTGTGCTTCCTAACTTACCTGGTTCCTACACGCAACTGGTCCCCGCACTGGAGTCTACTCTCAACTTTTGAATTTATCTCGCGTTGCTGCTAAGAAAACATTGTTGACAACCCTTCGTAAATAAAGCTTTAGATCACGATCGTTCTGTTGTCTCGTGTGCTGTTGGTATGGCATTCGTGATTCGTATTTTTAAACAATATTTAACTAAGAATCTTTGGAGTTTCTGCCAAATATCGCGCTTCAAACTTTGTCGATTTACCACCAGGTTCGTGAGCAATGGCAAACCTATGAGTTGGACCTCGTCAATTATCAGAATAAGTGCCGGTTGATAAGGGGCTGGGACGAACTGTTTACCAAAGTCAAAGATCACATCAACGCAGTCACGGCAATGAAACTGAGTCCTTACTATAAGGTAGGTGCTCACACCCAGTACGTTTATGCTGCATCTGTTGTTGAGCGCGTATATTTCAACAAGTTTTTTGTAAGATCTGCTGATTGCGAAATACCTGTACGAAGCAGGTCTTCGAAATCACATACGACACGCCTGAAATCATTATGACGACCTCCTAGCTTTCATTGCTAATGATATTAAACAAACCATGTAAAGCCAAGTGTAACATCGTGATAATTGTTAAAATGCTGCTGATGCTCAGGTACTCTGAAATCAGTGTTGGAGCTGCTCGTTCGCTACTGTCTATGCGGAACACATGGTTTGTGGTAAAGATAACGGCGCACGACTGCAATTTGTTGCTAAACAGGCCGCACATTTTCAGGTTTTCGAAGAGGAAGCTTCTTCATGGGAAGAGAAACTCAATAGGATTTTGGCGCTTTTCGATGTTTGGATCGACGTGCAGAGGAGGTAGCCGTTGTATGTGTTTTGATCCAATTTTGAACAGCATGTAGAAAAAAGCTACTTCCGATGCATTTATTGCGTTGACCGTTCAAGAATCTGATCTAGAGATTAGTGGGCGATGTATGCAAAATCCCAACAGGCGCTGTCGGTCATTCTTGCTTGCGAAACCTGCACACGGTTTGATTATTTCGAAAGCAGTGTTCGGATCGTTTGCTTCGTTTCAGGTGGGTGTACTTGGAAGGCATTTTCACTGGCAGCGCCGACATTCCTCATCTTTTGCCGGTCGAGTCGCAGAGATTCGCATCGATATCATCCGAGTTCTTGCAGCTTATGAAAAAGGTTCGCCTCTCTCTCTCTCGTGCAAACTTTTTCTCTACCCGCCGGAGTACAAACCCGTTGCGCTTTTTTCAAAAGTATTTCTCTTCTACGAGAGCCTGCAACTTAATACCGCCGCACTGTTTTATCGCGCTTTTAACAAGTGGATGCAAAGTTATGCAGACGGGCGCGTCGCGCTACGTCAAGTACTTCTCAGGCCCTTACTTGCTTGGGTGTGTCCGCTGATAAGATGGAATCGATCCTGAGCGAGTTCCTGCACTCCAGACGCCCCCCGACCGTGACCAGCGGATGCGGTAAACACCACTGCGACAACAGCGAACTTTAACCCCAAGACTATTTTCTAGGTGGCGCGCGCCCCTCACGTCCTCGACGTGTTGAACATTCCCGGGAACCAGCGGTCGCTCGAGCGACTGGCAGATTTGCTTGGGAAAGTGCAGAAAGCTCTGGGAGAATACCTGGAAAGAGAGCGCTCGTCGTTTCCGAGGTGCGGTTGTGAAAAACCCTCGCAGAAGCGTCGATGCGCGTGTTACGCTTTTGTGTTCCTGCTTCGCTGAAGTGTTTGTTTCGATGCCGGGCTGTGTAGTTTGTCGATCCGAAATAATGGGGTCGTTTTCGAAGCAAGCGCCTCTGCAAACTTGCTGTTAGGTCAGCCAAAAATTTGACAAATATATTTTTCTTCTATGCCAGTGGTTCCCAAACTGTGGTACGCGTACCACTAGTGGTACGCGAAGGCCTTCAAGGTGGTACGCGAATAGGTCTACTACTTTCTGTTTATCTTTACAAAAATATATTCATAGCTATTATTTTTACTTCTCGGGTTCTGTTACTGTAATTAATTCCTG
>JGI24159J19872_10001731_pt1 | contig 24739 bp, 18 predicted proteins | sample Ectturendosymbi4_FD_19872 | JGI IMG/M metagenome (IMG submission 19872)
CTTAGTTTACAAAGTAATTTTGTATTATTGGTGTTGCGCTGCAAAGACTGTTAATAAGCAAGGCTACATTCATGCTTCTTGTCACGTAGCAGAAATGGCAACTTTTGAGTATTATGAATACTCATTTTTTCTACAGATATTTCAGGTATTTTAGGTGGTTTGATTTAGCCTATGCTTCAAGTCACAGGTTGTTTGAAGCTTGACTAGTAAATGGTTGGTTTAAGGCAAACTTGGTAGGTGATGTTTATGCTCTTTTGCCATCTCTTAGCCAGTATAACTTGAACCGTTTCTTCATAACACAGATTTAATCAATTGTGTAGGCTACTTGCTGCAGTGGAAATGTTTTCGATAAAGTACGTGATGAATTATTTCCTACTATTGCACATTTTTCAAACAACTAGTGTCAACGCAAGATGAGGGCAGCCTTGAATCATCCAAACTCAAAGCTTTCCAAAACAAGTCTCTGATTGGATCCTTTTGTATGCTATGTTACTGCAGTTAAAGGATGAAATTTAAAACAAATTTAGTGTTTTAAATCTTCTTGATTGTTTTTTATACTTTCATGGATTCCCACAAAGACATGAATGTGAACAAATTCAGGATACCAACTACCAAGCATTTTTTCGAAGGGGGATTTATTGGTGGTGTATGCAGAGAAATGGNGTGCGAAAATAAAGAAGTGGAGACGATGACAACTTGCTATTGCCTAACTTTTATGTGTTGCCAGCCGTGTCTTCNCAACTTTCAGTGTTTTCAAAGTTGTGTATCATGAACACCCTTTTGCATTTTCTCCTTCTGCTATTTCAGTTATGCCTTAGTCTCAGGAACATATCCTTGGGTGGCCGTATCTTAGGCAAATCAAAGTGATAATCACGGTTGGCTGAGTATGATGACGTCATCAGAGGGTCCCCATTTTTAGTCTTGCCTCGGGCCACCCCAACCCTAAACCCACCACTGCGAATAGCACGTCCTTCCAGCCGCCAAGGTACGTTCACGTGATCCCCAACCCAGATGGAAACCATGAAACCCCGCCTCTCAGAACTCAACACTGGCCCTCTGTGAAGAGTCTTGATAACGAAGTTGTGGTTGGACAATCCTCGGAGCGTTTCGCTGGGTCGTAGCCATTCGTAGCACAAGCTTACCAGTCGTTTGTCGTGCACCTAATCTGAAACACAGGAGATCTGCTGGCAGTTTTTAAGTAAAAGAATATGAGTATTAGTAATGCTGCACAGCAGTCAACTAACAATCCAAAAATGGAAAAAGAATAAATAAAAGGAACACCCGAAAACAAGAAAGAAACAGATAAACATGCCAGCACAAAATGACAAAACAAAATCGAAAAAGACTTAAAACGAAGACAAATATAAATGAACCAAAAAGAAAAAAGAAAATATACATATGCCAAAACCTCCGTAATCAAACAATGGTCAGGACAAATTAAAATTAGGAATATGAAAATAAAAAAAAGCAGAAGAAATGCATGAAACAAAAGGTAAACGAATAAAACAAAGCGATCAAGTGGAAAGGGTCCAAAGAAAGCAATAAACTAACCTTTAAGCCAAGGTAGGTGATTACGCCGAGATTCAGTCAGGCAAAACGAATCGAGAGTATGTAACAACAAAACTGGATTAGAAAAAAAACTCGAGATCACCTGATGTCCAGTAAGATCATTCTGTCCAAGTTGATTGAAGCTTTTATCCGATGCATCCATTTATCTTCACACCAGTCAAGGTTATCGCACGGAGGTTGTTCCACGAATGCCACCTTATAGCAATTGGGTAAGAGAGGCAGATTGTCACTTATGGCAGGGTGCTTCATGGTGTAATGTTTAATCAAAGCACCCTCCTCTTTTCCTGTGGATTTATGCCAATTGTTCTGATGAGCGGTCCATCTGAAGGCAAATTTATTTTTAGTTTGTCCCACATATTGTTCTATGCAAAGCAAACAAGTGGCCACGTAAATCCCATAGTTAGCACAAGACAGACGTTAGGTCAGCTTGATTCTTCCTGTCGGAGTGCAGGGATAATCTTCCTTTTCAACCATGCTGTGACGTTTGCCATAGTTGCCACATAAGGCGCAATGTTCGCAGTGCGTAGAAGAACAATCTTCAGCGGTTGCGTGCTGGTCATGGGCAATTTTCTTGTTGGTTAAGTAGTCAGTTAACGCTGGTGGTCTTTTAAATGTAATCATAGCCTTAGGCTGCAATGATCTTTCTCTTTGACTGAGCTCAAGGAGATGAGGGAAGCCAGAGGCCCAGACCAGCATTTTGCTCTTTTTACTGCTTTTTTCTGGAATTTTTCTTTCAGTCCATCCCTTTGCTTTCTTTATAACGTTTTTATTGCCAGTACAATTGTTGGCTTCAATCAAGATGTGCGTTTTTAACTTCTTTTATTCACGTTTTTCCTCTACCAAACCTGTGATTTGCTTTAAAAGGAAGCAACTCAAAATTTCAGAATATACCCTCGCAAAGCAAGGTCGACTGAAAGGCAATTTGTTCTTGAGCCCTTTGCAGGGTCGAAACCCAACCACAGAGCGCATGTCACTGGAAAACGTTCTTGTCATTTATCGATGCAAGCACATAATACCGGTTGTTGAAATGATACACTTTTTGGAAATGAGTAAAAACCAACCTCTTTTGGCTCAAATTGTCTAACAACCCTCAAACTTTCCTTCAGTTTAAATGTTTTTGAAAACTTTCGTCAAAAATATGGTACTACCGAGACCTGGTCACGTGCTGATTTCTGTGCTTTGAACCATGACCACCGAGCTTGTATTTTATTGACTGATTTAAACATATATCATGCTCGTCATCAGTACATGAAGCTAAAAATGGCAGCAGAAATGGCGTGCTACGTTTTCAAAAACCTGCAATAAGCGAACTACTCAATGGAGCTTGGCTACTCATGCGACAGTCGTTTTTTCAAACGCGATGATATTTACAGAACCTCCTGTAATAAGCGAAGCTGTGAAAGAGGCTTTGAAGTCTCCAGTAACTTGCCATGCTGGTGATGACGCCACTTTGAAAATTCCGATCTCTGGAATACCAAAACCTACAGCTACATGGACAAAAGGAAACAAGGAAATCAAGCCTGAAGACGGTGACTATTTCAAACGTGTTAAAATGATTTTAAACCTATAGCTTACGCCAAGTTTACTTTTGGCAAAAATAAAGTTATCTTTTTCTGAGCGATCTTTTTTGCGTCATGGTACATTTTAACATTTTCCTTATTGATAACGATAACTTGGGCGATTTTTTTGCAAATTTGGTGCCTGTGGAGCGCATATACGTGTCAAACCTAGGTCGCAATTTTTATTAAAACCCTAGTTTTAATAAATCCATGAAAACAAGGTTATCTGAAAAGCGAAATATGAAAACAACAAAAATGGAGACCCCATCAGCCAAACATTCGTTACTATTTCGTGTTTTTTTTCTCCCACAAATTATGGCACGGGCACCTCATATGTTTTGATTTTGCAAGCGGGAGAGGCCATTTTTATCTTTTGTCCTTTGTCCATTAATAGAAGCCAAATTTTTAACCACAGCTGAATATTTACAATTACGCTTTCGCACACATTAATTGCTCGCATGCCACAGGTGTGTTGTCACAGCGTTGATTTGAGCCAATAATTCATATCAGTGCACAGATAAATTTTTCCACCTAAGTGGTCTGTTTGTTCACTCGACATGAATAAAAACTGAGTTCGATTTGAATAAAAACGATTTGAAGAAGAACTGAGGATGGCTAATCAGTAGGCGAAGTGTATATTCTGTTAACAACACAGCGATTGATTCTTTGCGAACAAAGGGGTACTTTCTATAGATACTTGTTCACAAAGTGTGTTTTCTCAGCATGGCTAAAATGAACAGGCTGCTAAACAGAAATATTTTCGTTCTTCTGACCAGATTCCAGAGTTAGCGTCCCTGTCACCAAAGGAGCGGTGACGATCAAAATCAGCGATGCGAAACGATCGGATTCCGGAGCGTACAAAGTGGTGGCGAAGAACACCGAGGGAGAAGTTGAAGCTGAAATTAACCTGAAAGTTACAGGTGTTCGGCAGCATTTAAGACATTGTATGCTTGTTGTAGAGAAACAGACGTACAGATACAGATGAATCGAGAATATTATGTATACTGCTTTCTTGATGAAATTTTTTAACTATTTTCTACCTTTCTTTGACGCTAACACATAATGCTGTCATTCATATGACGTTACGTATCAAAAGTTACTGACTGGGTGCAAGAAGCTCAGCAGGAGCAACTTCGACATACTGCAATTCCTTATGCATGTACTAGTTGAAAAATATTCACACACGCATTTACAAAGTTCCAAAAAATGGAGATTATGGTGTGGTTTCAGTTTTGTAGCCTAACCTCGGTGAGTGAAACTGATGAAACCAGCCATAAACATTGTCTGGCTTGCCTTCCTAATTTAATAAATGTGTAACAGACTTCGCAAATTTCACCTGCTCAAAAATTTTGTGTGCAGACGTTCCGACCGCTCCTTCTGGTCCAGTCAAAACTCTGAAAGCTTCATCAAAGCTTCTTACGATCGGATGGGCACCTCCTGCTGATGACGGTGGTTTGAACATAACACAGTACCTGGTAGAAAAAAAGACAGCTGGAGACGATAGTGACGAATGGACAAGGGTATTTATTTTTTTCGTTACATAGGTTTGAGTGCAGAACGATTTCTAAGTTCCCTTGTAGACTCCGGGAAGTTTTTGCGTCACAAATATTGACGCATAGAATTTTCGTTCACAAAAATAAACAAGATCCTTGGACCCAAAAACATAGGAGTGTCGGAGAACCCGCAACAAATTTTCGACATGTTATTCAAGTCTCAACAGCTCGCTTTGTAATACCGCAGCTTTGAAAGCCCCTTGCAAGACTACAAGCTCCCTGAAAAGCGTAGAACGTTGTTCGTCCGCGTCTCCTCCTTATCGTAATACCTGCTGCCACTACCAGGATAATACTGAGGTTTATCCAAAGCTCTAAACAAGACTAACGCTGTAAAAACAAAGAAAGCACAATCGTGCTTAAAAATGGTTGAACAACTTCCTCGTAAAAATTTTCTATTCAAGAAATTCCTGTGGAGCTATAACGCAATCGTTAAATATCAAAAGTATACCAAAACTGTAACTCAACAACTTAAAAATTTAAAAGGTCATGTACGGTCTTATAGAGCAGTTCAAAACAATTTCCGAAAATAACTGTTTATTTAAGTGAAACGTGTGACAACATCTTTTAACTTTCCTAACTCCGTTGAGACACAGCGTAACCATCATTCCACAAAACGTCTAATAATTTTTAAGCTACAGTAAAAAATTTCAACTTTGTTCACAGCTTGGAAAAGTGTTTCCTGGCGAAGATTTGAAAATGTCAACCGATCATGTTGAGAAAGGTTCCGCTTATCAGTTCCGCATCAACGCTCAAAATTCAATGGGAAACAGTCCTTACCTTGTGTCAGATCAGATAGTTGCTGATGACAAATACAGTAAGCAAAGCTTTCATGTGAAGCCATAAATGCTTTCGTATGCTTCAGAGAATTTAAAGTTATCTGAAGGAATAATATTAAAAAAAAGCATGAGAAGTTTTTATGGAAAAATGATTTAATGCACCAACTGTTTGCTTTATGAATACACCGGAATAACCTCAGAGGAGCAGTGATCCATCATTTGCAATGAGCAATGATGGCACTCATGATGAATTGCGCAATTACTGTAAAATAGCATTTTTTCCTACCAGCTACATTTTAATATTTTGCTAATTTTTTACATACTTGTTTCTTGCTTAACCTTGTAGTAAAAGCTTTGCAAGTTTAAATTTTGCAGGCAAAAAGTGGAAAATTTGATCATCACAGCTTTTGTTACTTTTCGCATTTGCGTAAAAATTATAAGAAGTAATAAAACTATGAATAAACAGGTACTCAATTAAAAACTGAGAGACTTAGCCTCCCAGGCAAACTTCCAGCGTTTTCGAAAGTGCATTAGCGAAACTGAAAAAAACGCTGAATTTGCGATCCGTGCTTTCAGAAAACAAGTGTTGCAGAATGCCTGATCTGCGCGAGCATGCTTTGCGCTAAAATCAACTTTTTTCTAACCAAAGAACCTCCTGCTGCTGTGGCTGCGCCGAAAGTAACGGACGTCACGAAGACCTCCTGCACCGTGTCCTGGGAAGCTCCGGACGACGGCGGAAGTCCAATAAACGGTACGAAAAATCCGCATTTGCAGCTGGGATCCTTCCTTTTTTGTTTAAATAAAAACATTTTTCCTTAAAAACAAACAAACCCCGGCCCATCAACTGGAATCGTCGACGAGACCGATATCTACACTAGTGTTACAAGTCGAGTCTGAAAATTTGGAACAGAGGTCTTTGCCTGCAGTGAATGTCTTGATCTACCTTGTTTAGGCCACGCTCGCGCGTCTGTATACTGTGTATCAAGTGGGTAATAAAGTTTCAGAGATGTTGCAAATAGAGATCGGCAGCAACTCAAAATCTCGCTCTCCGACTGGAAATGTACGCCGAAAATCGTCTGGCCAAACGTGCGCACCTATAGATTCGGCAAATTTCCTTGAAGATGATCTCTCACCACACATCTGAAAATGATCATCCTCACGCGTAGAGATTCTTTCACATTACTAAGTTACGGAATCTACGACCACTGAATAGTACACCGCCAAACGTTTGCTGACGCTACTACTGCGTAACGAGCGGGGGATCCAGACTTGTTGTTTGGGGGGAGGCAGTCAGACTTACCTTTCGAATTCTGCAATATTCAACCACAGCTGTCAATACGTTTCGTATGATTGCAAGGTAAGATTTCTGCTTTTAAGAACGACGCTTCATTCGGATAATAGGGTTTATAACGCTCTGTAACGAGCTGAGCACACGCTGAAACGTTCATTGAAGTTGGTTCACAGAGGAGCAGCTCGGAAACAACCGCAGAACGGGGACCGAAATAACCGCAATTCCGGAATAACCACAAACAGGTAGTTCCAAATAACTGCAGAATTGAAAGGTAGGGAGATCAAATTATTGGTGCGAACCAGGCCCGTAGCCACGGGAGAAGGGCATTTGCGACAGTGCCCCTCAAATTTTCTTGTGCGCAGAAAAAAACAAAATATTTCCCCCCTTAATTTATATTTTGCCACCTCAGACTTGAAAACCTGTTTACGGGCCTGGTGTGAACTACGGTGCGTAACGTAAGATTTGCATTCAAACAACCCTTTTTATCCCAGGTTACCTGGTAGAAATGAGACGCGCCGGTCGCCGCAACTGGGTGCCGCAAAACAGCGGAAGACTGGTCTCCGATTGTACCTTGAAAGTCAAGGGTCTGAGCCAGGACTGTGATTATCAATTCCGCGTCACAGCAGAAAACGAGGGAGGCAGTAGCCCTCCAGGAGAAGAAAGCGAAGTCTTCATTGCCAAAGACCCAATACGTACGTTTGTGTAATTCTCTTTGCAAAAATGAGGAAATTTTAGAACGTTACATGTTGTAAACACTCTGAATATAAATCTTCCCAAAAGCTCTGCAGTTTCGAATTCTTATCCTCAGATGTTTCTTACCTGAGGGGTGCTGTGAGCTTGGATCCCACTAGCGCGCTTGTGGCTTTCAGAAATTAATCTTAAGTTTTGCTTCATCAGGGACAACCATCAGCATGTTGTTCGTAGTGTTTCGGATATTTTCTTAGGTTTCCATCTCCCTCATAACACCTTTGCCGTCATTTCACCTTGAACTTCACATTTTCAAAAAACAAACTCACCCACTAGACCTTTTACCGAAGCACTGATCTGGTGAAACACTTCAAATATGAAGATCAGAATGTCCCTATAAGGTGTGCATTTGTGGCACTGCATACAGTTGCGTCATTTGTGGCACTGCATACAGTTGCGGCATTTGTGGCACTGCATACAGTTGCGGCATTTGTGGCACTGCATACAGTTGCGGCCAGTGGCCCAACCATGGCCGCAACAATACCTTGGGGAAAAGAGCAACAAAAAAACATATGCGATTTGTTTACCCAGAGTTTAGGAAATTGCTCAAATTGATTAACGGCAATTGAAAGCAAATAATTAACAAAACGCAACCAATCTACTTGTGGTGCGTTTTAATATCAAAATAATTGACAAGGTTTACATAACACTGGTTGAAAGTGTCAAATGTTGTTGAAAGATTTCAATCTTTTACGCTACTGTGACACATGTTGGGAGCACTGAGAGAAGTTACAACATATTTGACTCTGAAAAGCCTTTACCACTGGTATTTGAAAATAATCGTCTCTAAAAGATATTATACGAATCAAGTGTTGTCGGTTTCCGAAAGGTCTACTAAAGTGTGATTTTTAACTTTGCGCCAAGAATGTTGATCGCTTTTCACGCCTTACACCGACCAAGATGTAATCCCGTCCGGTGTGAACTTGTGCAGTAGGTGTCTCCGTAACAATAACGCATTGCAAAGAAATGTAGACATTTGCTATGTGTTTTGATGTTGCTTTAAAGTGAAACACAACTAAAATACTAGTTTAGGCATTCAGAAGCAAGAACTTGCAATGATCATCCGACATAAATATCTTGGAGACTGCAGTGCAACCTACAGGGTTACTCCGCCATGATACGCTCACCCACACCCAGGGCCTTCGAGAGAAATTTTACCTGGGGGTACGAAGAGCGATATCAGGCCTCCTCGCTTCTGGATTTCTCGTTGAAACTTGTATAGCTTGTTTCTATAGTATTTAGAATTTAGATAAAACAGCTACAATGTCAAGATTTAGAAATACATTATTTGTGATACTGGCAACTAGCTTATACACTAGCAATTTTGGGCTTGATTACAGAAAAGCTTATCGTGCGTAGTTTCATCCTCCCGGGCCCCAGTACCTCTCGGGCCCGAGTATCTGGTGTTTCGGTTTGCGCTTGGTGCAAGTTTGGTAATGTGTCAAAAAAGGAGTCTCAGTTTGTTTTCTTGGCAAGATTGGCAGAATGTCTTAAGTGCATCGCTATCATTTATTTCGCCATCAAGTGTACGTGATAAGTTAACTGAGCAATTATGGGACATTCAACGCCTAAACCAGTAGCGTAGCCAGCCCAAAAGTTTGGGAGGGGCCAAAAAATTTGTGCCGGGAAAAATGTTTGATTTTAGGCGAATACCACTATTTTGTTTGGGATACCGCGTCTCAAAGCACAAAATGACTACATGTTTTGAAAATTTGGGGGAGGGCATGCCCGCTAGCCCTCCCCTGGCTACGCCTATGTCCTAAACGCAGCCGAAAATAAGTTTTAGACATTTCTTTGGTTTTGAGGTACTGTAGTACAGTATCTGTGTGTAATTACTATCTTTCCAAAGCTGTAGGCCATGCCATCTTACAGCAAAACTGTATTTGCCACCGTTTAAAGACGAATTAAACCAGGTTGATTTACGAAACGAAAATTCCACGAGTTGTTCAACAATGAATTCAGAAAACCTTGGTCAGTCACGTCTGCGAAAGGTTGGTCGAAGCTGTATGTTGTTTTTCTTCGTGATTGATGTCAACAAATTTCTTCTCAGCGCCTCCTCCACCACCTACCGATTTGAAGATCGTGGACATGACCGACAAGACCGTGTCGCTCGAATGGACTGCTCCTTCGAACATTGAGCCGAATCAGTTCAATGGTTATTTTGTGGAAAGGTCTCCGGAGGGAACGGACAAGTGGATAAAGTGCAACGATGTTCCCATACGCAAGTCATATTACAAGGTGCAGTCAATAAACAATTGCTTTGCCAGTGATTTCTTGGTGAAAAGAGGCTGCGCATCATGTGTTATTCTATGTGCGTGAATAGCTGCTATAAGACTTTTAGAGTGATTAAGCAGTTGCTAATGTATTTGAGGCAACATGCTCTCCTGATGCTTCTACGTCGTAAGAGCAGTGATTCTCAAACTTTTTTAGTAATGAACCCTTGGGCAATATTTTGTCCATCAAGTACCCCTCCCTTGACTGTACTCATGTAACACAATGATTATAAACGCACCTATAATTATTATAGTTTTACGTTAATATTTCATCATGAAGACGTTTAAAAAAATTGTGTTCCCTTTGGAGCACTTTTGTGTACCTTTGGTACGCGTAACCCCATTTGAGAGTCGTTGTCGTAAAGAATTAAAAGCGAAAACAAACACCTGATTCGCAGAGGGAATCCATAAAAAGTTCACCCACACAACACTCTGTGGTGCAGAGAGCACACAGACTACAGCACTTTGCAAATATATCGCAAAATTTCTAAGTGCAGGCCAAATGTGATATGTCGTAGGTCGACGTTTCACTTTCGAAGCATATTTTTTTCTGCAAAAACACCGAGGTTTTAAAAAAATTGTAAGAAAATTTTCCTGGCCCTAGTTTTGATGCATAATGCAACCTTTTTAGCTATATACCAAACAATTTTCTAAAAGTTGTTTGCAGACAATCAGAGTGTTTAGTTCCAACTGTACCGGTGCAGGTGACTGGTCTTCAGCAAGGAGACAAGTTTAAGTACCGCGTACGACCATTTAACGACGGAGGTTTCGGAAGCTCGTGCGACATCCTCGACTTTGTAGAAGTCAAGCAAATCCACGGTAAGTTGATGATTCTATTGAGGTAACACTTTCTCACCGTTTACGATGCTTGGTGCATATGACTATCTATTGAGAAGAGCTTATTTTAAATGCAGATCAAACAGGTTCTTGCAAAATATGTTCAGAAGGTTAAATGTTTGAAATGGCTATACGACGGCTTTGAGATACGGCGAAGAGTAAAGGGATCATTTTATGTTGTGGATTGAAAACAATTTGCCACAGTGATTAAAATATTTTGATAATTGAGTGATGTCTTCAGTTTGAGCTTGCGTCCTTGAAGAAGAGCTGCGGCAGATTAATCTCTGGTCGCTGAGTTATTGTAGCAATACGTTTCCTTTACAAATTAACTTTGATCAACCCAACAAGAATTCAACTTCGTGTGTGAGCCTATCGGTCGTTGCCGATACCGTAAACCAAATGTTGAACAAAGCAAAGATATCGCGCAGAGCATCAAGACTTTACTTTTTATAGAAAAACCGGTGATTTCCTTCGATTCGTCAGTGAAGCAGAAGGTTGAAGTACCAGCCAGCGCAACACTCAGGCTCATCGCTTCCATATCGGTCAGTTGAAGTTTGTAACGTTGGTTGCTAGCAAAGATTCTTTGTTGTTAAACTTACTGACTTGCTGCACATATTTTGTGATCAGTACAATGCGTTTTGAATACGTTGATGGGCAGTGCATTGTGTCAGTCAAGTAAGGTGAAGGCGTGGTTTGTTTGAATGGTGTAAAATTTAGATGTGAGTAGATTCACTTCTGACCCACGATACGTTGAGTCATGAAAATTGTGCTTGGAGCGCCTGAGATATGTGAAGGCGGGATGCTTACATGAGTGAAGTTGAGCAAAGGTGAATTGCGGTTAGTTAAGTTAACTGAGGTTGAAAAGTGAACGTATTGAATTGCGCAACACCAATATTTGTATACGTGGTCTCACGAGGTTGATTTCTGCGACTGCTCTATTTTGGCTCATTTTTCACTTTCAAAATTATTTCGCAGGGCAAACCAAAGCCTGTCATTCGTTGGAGTAAAGAGGGTACGGACTTGGAAAAACGCGGTATGATACAAGAGCACGAAGGAGTGGTTCAGTTGACGCTCAGAAATCTGACTAAATCTGACTCCGGAACATATGTTCTTACGGCCGAAAATCCAAGCGGCAACATCAGAAAGACTGTCAACTTAGTTGTCATAGGTAAGTTTTGCGTGCAACTGTTTGTTATGACTAAAAGCTTTCGTCTTGTTACACTGACAGGGCATTACATGGGGCAAAATTTATTTGTGGGAATTGCTGACGTAGAAAGCAATTGCTTTCTAAGGTTCCAGCATGAGTTTGTTTAGATCGGTGTTTTTTTGCGTATAATTTTATTTCACTCTGGATAAAACTCTGTATTTCATTGTAATCGCCGCTTTTATCAATAAGATGTGTTAACTATAGCAACCAGCTCTATTTCTCTTGAAGTTGATCACGCACACCTATTTTTGAGTTTATACTTCTGAAGCAGTCAAGACTAGATTCCGCAAAACTAATAGTTCCTTTGAGCAGCTATTTAACTGAACTTCGTACCTCTGGAACTCCAGAATTCCAATCATCACTGAAACATCACTTACAGTGCGCGCGCCTAAAAGTTGCAAGTAGAAACAAAATCTTGCAAGGGATCTCGTCCCAAACACATCTTCTTAGAATGGACATGCTTCTTTAACAGGTAACAATTCCATACAGTATATGTGTTTTCCATAATATTAGATTTTATGTAAGGATTACTTGCCCACGTTTCAGTTAGATATTCAGTTGACTCTCAAAAAGGCAATGCTTTCAATCCGACAACCAAAATAACGTATTTCGCGTTGATGACAGCCTGGTACATTCAACCACAGAGTACTGCGCTCCTGCCTGGTGCCGCAGTGCTCACACCCGCCTCATTGACCGCCGCCAACGACACCTTGCGAATTGTGACCGGAAGCCTGCGTCTTAAACCGGCGGACAACCTTCCTATCCTCGCAGGCATCCAACCTGCTGAGCTTCGTCGCAATGGAGCCACACTGTCTCGAGCACGCCGTGCCACGGAGCCTGGACATTTGCTCCGCTCAGCGCTCACGTGTCTACTGAGTGCAAATGCACGGCGTCTCAAATCGAGACACGCATTTGTTCCCACCGCACAACAACTCATCGGTTCATCTGACAGCAACAGCATACGTGCGGCGCACTGGGCTGATCACCGATGGAATCCTGGTGGATTGGACAACACGACAAGACTCCGTACTTTCATCCCCGACATCGGCACCAACCTCCTGGAATGGCGCTTCCAAGGACAGCGTGGGCTAGTTTAACCGCCTCCGCACCCGTGTCGGACGTTTCCGCTCCTGCTTGTACAAATGGGGCATGGCTTCCTCTGCGACCTGTGAGTGTGCGGCAGAGCAACAAACCGTTGACCATGTTGTCCTCCAATGTCCAATCCATCGCTCTCCCCACGGACTGCACGGCCTGACGGTTCTGGACGATGACACAATCGAATGGCTGCTCAACACTTGCCCCGAGATATAGTTCGGCCTAGCAGTGGACAATAACAACTCGCTCAAACAACGAAGAAGGCCGATTAGAGCAATCACAGTCAAAATATTCACCAAGGGTTACTAAAAATCACAAGAACAGGGCAAATTTCTACTGGTCTGACGAAAGAGCTTTGAAAATACGAAAATGCTTTCGAAAAAATTGCAGAAAGTCCATACCTCTGGAGTCCATACATGCCTTCAACCAATTCGAAAAATAGGCTTAAAGAAAATTTCACGAATTAATTTTTCATCTTTATCTATGGTTTAAATGCTATTTTCTCGTTTATTTCAGAAACTTTTATTCGGGCAAAGAAGTATTTTTAAAAATATGTTGTCGAAGCACAATCAACCATTGACGAAAACAATGCATAGTTGGAGCAAGTATGAAAATGATAGATCGTAGCAGATCAAAAATTCGAACTAATTTGTAACGAGTGAATCGATTTGAGGCATATTCAAACGTTCTTTTGAAAGAAGCTTGAAGGGATTCTGAGTTACAGTAGAAAACCTTTGTCTTGGGCATTTCTTTGAACAGTATAAGGAAGGCATTGCGCAGTTGCCAATTTACATTAACATTTTCCAGTTGATTTTAGCCATTGTATTGTATCATATAACATCTTCACTCCCACACGCAACGCGCTAGACCTAAGCAAGCGTCGCAGTCACAAGGAACACACAAGTACATGTAAGAATACGAGGATACATACGTGACGGAAGTAGAAAAGTATACGCTTGATGACGCTAATAGATTTACTTTTATGAAACGCAAGCATGAAGGTCATACGCATGAATGATGCCATCACGATTATTATAATTTAATGCTGCGATCGCTTCCGAATACACCGATTTGTAAAATTTTACGAATATCTTCCAGAAAACTCGCCAAACCTTCGTTGTCCCAATATGCTTATTGCTATTCTTGGAAGATCGCCACGAAATTTTGTAGTGAGGTGTTTGGGTATCTTTTTCGATGCAAAGCTTTATAAAATATGGGAATTTCGCAGGAGACTTTCATCTGTGCCTATTGCACAAGGATTCGGTTATTTTGTGGTTGTAAAATACGGTCAGAACACATTGCATTTACTGACATATGTTAACAATCTGCGACACAAATTTTTTATTTGGCAAAACTCGCATTTTGTTGGCAGAACATTTTTTATGAACTGATGGCGACAACAAGCGGCGTTTGCTAAGTTGGTGAAAGATTGAGATGTTAAAACTCAAGGTGTTGTAATAAGTTTTTTATCGTTATGCAATCTCTTAACTTCACTAGTTTTTTCAAGTGATTTCAAATTTTAACAACAGGCGCAGTGACGGCTCTTTGACAGTTGCGCCCCTTTAGGCCCGCAAAAGCCACGATCGTGACTTTTAAAGTAAATTATTTTCGGTCATAACTGCCGAACGGATTGCGCTGGAGAGTCAGTGACGACATCCTCGGATTCGGACAACAGCAGTCGATCCGATGAGTTTGAAAAAGGTACCTTAACATTTGAAAATTTTGAGAAAAATGCTAATTTTTAATTTTCCGGAGGCGATTTTTTGGAATTCCTTTCACGCTTCTCTGTTAGCTTTTTCGAAACGTTTTTTAGCTTTAACTACGTCTGAAGACCCCAACTAAGAAAAATCCAAACCAAAGTGAGTTATCAGTGTTTTGGGTAGGAAACTGTTTGGGTGAAAAAAGTGGGCGGGTGACGTCATTTTCGGATGACATCATCTAGGGCTAAGAAAAAATACAAAGAGTAATTTATTTTTTCTCTTTTAAAATAAACTAGGCAAAAATCTGCATCTTTAGAGCCCTTGATTGTCCTTCTAGCGTAGCGGTTGGAAACTAATGGCCTAAAAACCGCAAAATAATTTATGAACCCCCTAGCTTTGGGATTAATTAATTAATTATCGATAAAAACTTCCATAACATTTTTCCTCTCAATGTTTTCGCTTGAAATTTGGTGGGATGTTGTAAGACACAAAGGGAAACTTGTTCTTCCATTGTTCAGATATTTTCGTGTGTGTTGATTACAATTTACCCTTGAAAGACCCAAGGAGTGTCAAACCAACCCAAAAATTTTAGGTTTTGCACCGTTTTACCCCCAATAAAAAGAGTATATTTTTTTTCAATTATTTTCGCAAAGTTATGGTTATGACCGAAATTTTTTATACAAAAACTTTATTTCCAACGTGTTTCGTTTCCGCTCCATGGCTTTTTGTATAAAAACCACGATATTTTTGGCTACGTGGAAAACGGATTTTCCCAAAAAATACATCACAATGATGTCGCAAGTATGCGCAACATACCTCAAAAAGTGCGTTGCTGTCTTCCGCATCCGACGATGTCTTCACTGACTCTTTAGCACACTCTGTTCGCGAGTTATGACCAATAATAACCTTAAACGTCACGACCGAGGCTTCTGCGTGCCAAAGGGATTTAGGTAGATTTGATATGTCCATTGAAATACTCTAGTCTAAACAACATAATCATCAAATAAATTTCTTTTTAGATGCTCCTGATCCACCCTGTAACATCAAACTTGGTGAGATGCAACCGGACGGTTCTCTGGTGATCTCGTGGGATCCTCCCAAGAACGATGGAGGCAATCCAATCAAGCACTATTGCCTGCAGGTAAACTAAGAAAATATGTGGTCTGTTTTTGTTGTTGACGTCTATCGTTTTATTGAAAAGTACTTGAAACTTTTGAGAGCTTTCACAGATGTTTGTTCTCTCAACGCCATTGCACCTCTTCAAGAAACTTAACAAAGACTATACCAGAAATATCTGGATTGGTTGCTTGTTTTTACTACAGTATATATCAGAAATGTGAGTAATTCTAGGAAAAGACTCTTTGGTAGGATAGGTGTACTTAAAAATGGAAAAAAAACTTCGATTTTAGGAAAGAGTTGCTGATTGTTTTGCCCCTGCCGCTGCTTTGAACAACTGACTGTATCCGTTTGCTTGGTCTGAATTGCGCAAAATCGTCGTCTACNTTTTCTGAGAATATTTAGTTTGATCAAAAATCCAAGTTTACTTTTCTGCACAAAAACAAATATGCATAAATTCTTGTCNAAAAAGAACAGAATCCAAGTTTCGTACAAACGTTCTGACGCTTATACCCGNAAAATAGTTTTCTTTGAAGTGAAAATTAAAGTTATCCGTATGGTGATTACGTGCTTAGTCTAATAAATGCCCGATCCGTCTGAATCNCTTGTTTTCAGATAATACGATCCTGGCATAGAAAAATGAGAGAAAACTTTGATGAACGTCGAGGAAAATTTTTTTACACACATATAGGCCAGGTGTTCAGTTTGCTAGCTTAGCTTACCACTGGAATGTTGAAAAGAAAAATTAAAAAATTTAAAGAAAAGAAGATTTTCAAACTTAACTTTAGTTTCGGAGTTAAGAGTCTTCGTAGTTATTTAAAGTTTATTGATAAAATAATAACTGCGAGCCTACTTTCTGATTTCTATGTATATCATATAGCGTAAGAAAGAACCCTATTTAGACAACAATAAAGTTACTGTGAAGGTGACCATTCATCGCTGGAAATATTTAAAAGGCTCATTTGCTTATGCTTTCAAAAGACTGATCTAACATGACGCTGCTCAGGATCTTACATCGTGTTAAAAACATTGTTTGCTGAAGAAAAAAAGCACAATAAAAACAGGAAGTTCAAGTTGCCAGGAAACACTGGCTGAAAGTAATTTCGTTTACACACGAGACAAAAATACTCTTAAAAATAGTCTCAACAACGAATATTATCATACTGCACCATAACTTTCGAACAGAAGCGGGATGCGTATTCGCGAAGCTTCCAAACTATCAAGGACAAGATTACTGGCACGCAGTACACGGTCAGGGACCTAGTACCAGACCACACATACTACTTCCGGGTCATTGCCGAAAATGAGAACGGACGTGGAGATGGAAACCAATCGAACCTTCTTACTCTGGTGCAAAAGAAAGGTGCAGCGATTTTGTTTACGTTCCTTTTTGTTTTGGCAATGGATAGAAACTCAAGTGGTAAAACACAAGCTCCTTGCACTAGCGAACATCGCTATAGATCAGTGCTGCTTGGTCCTCGCTAGTGTAAACTTTTGCACTTCACAAATAAAGCATTTGTTGCAAATGTTTCAAACCTTTCATTTCACGATTTGCACACCTTTTACACAACATTTTTTATAATTCTCTTTTTAAAAAAGTTTTAGTATAACTGGATGAAAACACAAAATCTTCACATAATTCTTTTTAATTGTAGCATTGTTTGTATATTTTCGTTTTTTAAATCTCTGTGTTTGGTGCAAGGATTCAAGAAATCAGCAGGCTGGGCTCTGCTTTCATTATGACTTTGCGATGATTCAGACTTGTACATATTTACGGTCAAGTAAATAGTACCTGCAGAGGTGACGTAGTCGAACCAACCAGCAAAATTTTGTATCGCGTTTTTGCATCTCTTTGTGGCAATCTGCAGGTTTTGCGCAAGTTTTCCTGCAGTGGGTTTACATGCGCACAGCACGCTTGTCGCTTCGCACATTCTTCACACATGCGGTTGATTAAAGTTGATACAAAGCACCCCTCTAAAAATGGCTGTTCATTCGACCGTCATCACCTCATCTTTTTCTGTGCAATGCAGGTCCACTGAAGATCGAAAAAATGAAGTACAGCAAAATAGATTTGAGCAAACCAGCAAGTATTAGCTTGGCTCTGAAACCGCTTCGAGTAAAAGAACGTCGAATGGCCAAGTTCACATGTGCTACCTCCGGAAAACCGTCTCCTGCGATCCACTGGTTTAAAGGTGAGGACTTGGTTACTGACATTCATGCTCGCTTCAGGGTAAATTGCTCGGGTAAACGTTGATGCCTAGTTAATGCTTAGAGTGCTGGGCACAAAGGGTGAGTGGTGCATTGTTACAAGTCGCGCTTCTCAAGTTGACAGACTAGGCTTGATACCGAAGGCTTAGAAAACAATAATTGCGGCCTTTTCGGTCGCTTAGTGGATATACTAGGAAAATGTTCACGCGAGGTATACTGCCAGTAACTTGGTACCACTGCATTCATTACAAAACAGTTACGCGGCCCACAACACTGGTTAAGAGGATACGGAGACCTAAATGTGAAGACCTGAATGTTATACTCTAATGGGATTAAAAAGCCAGCAAAGAAATAATAAATCCAGATTTCTCCAATTGTTTGTCACTTTACTAATAATGGGCACGATTACCACACGCGTAAACATAGTCAGCGTTTATTATATACTAACATATTCAGGTGCGTTGTTTGTTTCCAACGTGATAAATGGAAATAAGTCTTCACTGGGAAAGCACTTTAAAACTTTTTAAGCTTGATGCAAAGCAGGCAATGACGAAAATATTGCTGAAACGTGCTGTTAGAAATACATCTTGCTAAAATCAATCAATCCAAGTTGTTTAAATGTTCACTTTTTCAGTCAACTGCAAGGAGAAGTTTCATTGATATTGCTTCAAGTTATGCCAGAGCGTATAGACACAAATGTAACGATCGCAAGGTTTTTGCTTATAAAGACACGAATGTTCCTCGTCCAATTCTGACAAGTTTGCAGAAGATTTTCGTAAATGCGCCGATGCGAATAATTTCTTCAAGGCATCTTTCGTCAGCGCTGTCCGTTTTCAGAGTATTCAAAATGTTGCATTTGTTAAACGTCCTCTTTTAAACTCTGACCAACTTCTTTGAAAAGTTTTTTTTTATATAAACCCAAAGATTTATTTTGATCAATGTTGGTTACACTGTTTCTCAAGCTCGTTAATAGAAATTTTTCCCATATTTCAATCAGTGTTTGTGAAGGCCAAAAATATATTCTTTTTCCGTATAGTAATCGTATGAAAATATTCCTTTGCTTAAGAAAGCTGCTTATGAAAGGCTGCTCTAGTTGGTTAAATCAGAAACTTACACGTTTAGCTGCTTGTTATACTGCAGCTTTGCTGAAAAGCAAACCAAATTCCGTTGAGTAACAATGTCGCGCGTAATGCCGCAGACCGGGGTCTTAATCTTAAATTGCTCTGAGGGGTAAATGAGGATTTATACTGTAAAATGACCTGACCGCCGCATCATAACTACCTACTGTAAAGTGACCTGACCGCCGCATCATGACTACCTAGGAACGTGTTGACTCGCTAACCGAGCACTTTATACACCGGTGAATATAGGTAAATAACTTAAATGTTAATCATTTGTAAATTTCAAAGAGCATTTCACAAACTGCCCTCGCGGGCCACATGCGGCCCACTCACTTGAGACCCTTGCTGTTGAGAGTAATCAGAAGTACAAGCCATAGCGTTAGCATGATAGACACGTTTTGAAACGCCTTTATATTTTTTAGGAAACTTTATATGGGAAGTGTATGGTTTGTTATAAAATTTAGACCTGGACTTACTGATGCACAGAAAAATGTTCTTAGGATCTATTAGTGCTTCTGAATATTAGAAAGCTGAGGAGCTTTTTATGTTCACACTACAAGTGATCAGGGCCCCGACATGGTAAAGTGCCGCCCCGGGGCGAGTCGAAAAGTGGCGCCCCCAACACCATCACCTATTCCTTCTTCTCACCAAAAGTTCCACACCCCCGAAAAGTGCCGCCCAGAGGCATTGCCCCCCTCCCCCCTTGTCGGGGCCCTGCAAGTGATTTGACAGCTGTCAAAGCGTTACTGGTAACACTTTTGGTTTGAGTGGAAAAAAAACTTACCTGGAAACCTCGGACCTAAATGCGTTCTCTCCTTTGGCTTCAGATTGAGTTCTTACCTTGTGCTTTTAGACGGCGTCCAAATAAAAGCAAACAACAAGTACTCGATGATCAACAACTACGGCGTATGCTCCCTGACCATCAGCGACTGCCGAACGCGTGACGCCGGGATGTACAAATGCGAGGCATCTAACGAGACTGGCAGAGCAGTCAGCGAAGCGAACTTGAGCGTGCTGGCTGATTAGATTGCAGAAAACTGTATTCAGAATGCTCATGACCCTTATGTGTGTATCTTGCCTTTCATGTTTCGTTGTTTCGCGTTTCCTTTTTCGCTCGAACGCAGCCGCAATGTGCGACCCATTGCTATGGCTATAGCAATGCACGCTTAGCGAGACCCTGCCTTAGCAAGATCGCTTTTGTAATGTTGACCTTTCAAAAATGCAGCAGCCGATATGCGCGAACTAACTGCAACAAAACGGCTTTCAGCTGTGTGCAAGAAGCAAATGGAATGGATCTGGGCTTCGTGTGCTGGCGAGCAGCACACCGGTGAAAAGCAGTTGACACGGTACTTCTAGCGTATGCGTAGTTGTCGTCAAACGAATGTAAGTGAATTTTGGGAGCCGCTCGTGCAAAGTCTTGCTTGGCAAAATACAACAATGACGCTTCCGCGCAATTAACTCTCCTCAAACGTTGAGCTCCAGGTAAGGACGCACAGCTGCAGTGAGCACCACACCCCGGTTTCTGAAGCAAACTAGAACAGTTTCCACAAAATTTATGCCCATTTTTGAACGACTGTATAAGCTAAATTTCAATAGACGCATATCTTGGATAGTAAACCAGAACATGTTTGTTTTACCCATGCAGCGTAAACTTCTGCAAGACGGGCATCATCATGATCACAAATTTTTAATGGCCTCAGGTTAAAACTGCCTGTTCGTCTAAAATGAGCTAACTGCAACGGCTGTAATGTCCTTACCGCACAGTTTAATCGATTAAATATTGTTTTCTTGATTGCTGAGGATATTGGAGTAGTCCGGAACGACATTTACTTTTGCAGGTTCCTGAAAAACATCAGAGGTCAGGGCTGTTTGAGCAGTGTCAATAACAAACGAACTATTCAGTTAACTACAATTTCAAATCTCTTCTGAACTGTCCTGTCGTTTCCTTCAAAAAGAACCACCACGTCAAATGCTTTCGCCTTCAAGCAGAAAGTTTGCAACAATTGAAAATGATAGTATTTTTGCTTGTTTGGTTAGGAGCGCATTTGTTCAACAACGAAGAACAAAAAACGCAGCAGGGTATTTTGAAAAAATAGGTGAGGATTACTTAAAATGTTTTTTCTTTGTACAGCTGAATAATGAACACCTTTTGATATCCGCATCACTTTGCTGCATGTCGATGAAACAAAAAGACTAAAAGCAGGACCGAATCAGGAACATTAGGCAACCTGATTTGATCCGAAAATTTCGCTCCTTTTCTCCATATATTGCAAGAAAAATTTTTGAAGTTTTTCATTATTTTTCAAATGTTTGTTGCAATAAGATAGTTTTTTTTTAATAGTTGTTCCTTTTTATGAAATGTCAGACATAGGTTGTTTTTTGACCTTTCATAGATAAGAACAACAGCTGCCGAAAGAATAAAAGATACGATCAAACCAATAATCACGACCACTTAGTCCAAGCTTTGCCGGTATTGTGTTTGGACTCGGTGCGTTCAAGTGACATCGTGAATTTGCAAAGCTTCAACGTAAGTCGGAGGAAGATCTGCCACACATGCCTCGTACGGCGGACAGCGCTCGTCATTATTTGCCGCATAGTTTCGGCGTGCATCGGTCACAGTGCCTCCGTAAGCCACGGCGTTTACGTAACAAACGTGCCCTTCACAACGCGACCCAGCGTTCGCGCCAAAGTCATGCCACCCAGTTCCAGCTTCTCGCTTTATGGCGGTAATGCTTTTCCTGTGCTTGAAGCACCATACCGCGGATGAGGCGAGGAAAGTGACACCCAAGATTATCAAGGCCGAGCCGGTGATTTGATAACGTCCTTGCATTTTTATTGAGTTGGCTGTCATGACGACGCCTACAATGCACATTCCAAAAGCTAGTGCACCAATCATGACGGAGATTTTTAAAGCTTTTCTGGTCTTCAGCGGAACTGTAACGAAAAATACATGCAGTTGTTTAGTGACTTTACGACGATGCAGATGTGAAGCTGCTACTTTTGGCTTAAAATAATACCCGCATTGTATCCACAAAGGGTGTTGATTGACAAATTTCAAAGACATTCAGCTTTAATTTTACTTTGTGTAATCAGGGCCACCATGTTTTCCCCATAGATGTGGTACAGTGGTAGAGCACTCGTCTTTCTCATCTGGTAGATTGGGTTCGATGCCCAGTTGGGGATTGAAGACTTGAACAACGGCAATTGCTACCTATCGTACGTAGCATGAAATGGATGGATCATGAGCGACTCTGTCACCACCGCAGCGTTCATCACAACACTGGCGACATTTCGACAGTGAATTCGATTGAAGTAGCAACGGGGAAATGTTTGATTTTTTGCCACATATTTTTGCATCTCGAAAACGTTTCCAGCAATGTGCAACTTCAAGCCTACACTACAGTAACTTGTGTGCATTGAAGATTCGAGCAGTTGTACTTTAAAAAAATGAGAAGCAACGGTCTGTGAGTTGAAGGCTGTGTCAAAAATCTGTAATAGTTTGTATGCTTCTTGTACCACACATAATTACGAAACCGTTCCTTTTATCAAACTGATTTTTCATTCCTTGGCTTAATCACTGAAATTAAATGGCCGAAAAACATTTTCGCGTTTTGCGGTCTTTGCCTGGAACTAAGGGATTTATTCAATGTTTAAAGCGATAGTCAGCAAACTACAAATACACCAACATCCCTGAAAGCAAAAGAAGTGTGCTTGCCTTGTATCGATGTCAAGAAAACAAGAAACTTGTAAATGAGTCGACCATCCTTGCAGTTATCAGAATTATGTTAACGATATGAAGCCTGTAAATCAGTGGTTTTCAACCTTTTTTATGCAGCGACCCATTTTGCAATTCAAATTAAGTACTTAACCTAACGACCCCCTTCCGAAAACTTCCAGTCAGGCATATGTAATGCAGTTGTGTTTGCACAATAGAAAATCACAATGACTAAAAAGTAACGTACGATATCACTATGTTAAACAATGACTCATTTATACCAAATTCATGCACATGGCAGCATTAGTGAGAGAGACTTAACGCATAAATAACCTTGTGACGTAGGAATATGTTGTGTGTGTAGATTAGATATCTGATTGTGGTAACTAACTTGGGAGTTATTCTAGTTTTCAATGAGTTTTGCTGTGGAGTGATTTCTTTACGGCACATGTTTATACAAAGGTATTGGCGTTTTAAGCTTCTTAGCTGAAGCAGAGTTAACTTTTTAAATCATAAGATTTACATATCACCACATGGGGTCAATCAGGAATTTAGAGATGATTAGGTGGGCAGAGGCGTACCCAGGTTAGATGGCGCCCGGGGCAAGAAACAAGTTTGGCACCCCCATGTTCAAACCAATGGTCTTTTGTGAGTAAATTTACTGTGTTGAAGACAGTACTTGCGACATTGTTGGGACTCCTCGGCGTCACCCAGTGATTCGGCGCCCGAGGCATTGCGCTTCCCTTGCCAACCATCACTGCACCCCTGCAGGTGGAGCATGAGCAAAGTAAGGTTGAGATTCACTGCTGCCGACAAAGCGTTACGTCTGCAGCAAACTCTATGACTATGGTGGAATGTAACAAAGCCGGTACAGGAGTCTAACGAAGAGTGTTATGGAACACTCTAGTTCACAGTAATTCCCAGTGAAGCAAATATCACAGTCAACATCAGCATTAAATTTTGTTCCTATCTCTCTTTTCCGATACAAAGGGTTAAATAATCTTTTGATGAGATTTATAATCATATTTTTGAGCCAAAGTGCAAAAGTTGTTACGGCCAGAAAAAAACTCAAAAAATATAAAAGCTTTCATTGCAAAGAGTCTTTTTCCTTGAATTCAATAACGGCGCAGTTTTATAAACAAATTTACAGTCTTACTCTTAACCATTCGTTTCCATAATGGAGTTTAGAAAGTAAATAAAACACCATAAAACTTTTAAATGCTTGATCTTCCATTTACCTTTACCTTGTAGGTTGTTTTTAGCCAAAGCTCAACGACAGGGAATGATGTTTTGTTAACGTCACTCACCGGAAAAGCTCGAGATTTGTTGGCATGTTGTCCGTTCGTGCTCAGACCTCCGTTGCATGTCTTTCGGTGACCGCTTGCTTCTGAAACTTTACCAAAGTCAGTTTATAGCCTACTTTTCACAGAGTCAGACATCCCATGAAATACTTTCGAGTTGCTTCTTCTCAAGCTTGTGAATGCGATCAGATCAAAATCAACGTTTGCTCAATCGCTAAACTTGCTCCTAAACTGCCTTTTGACATAAATGCACCTACATATTAATAAAAGCATCAGCTGCTCTGTGACGCCTCGACACTGTTAAACCGTCGCAATCATGGCTGTCATGCTGAAATTGCTTTGAAATCACGTGGTTGTTGGACTTAATCAAAGCATCAGATGGTCATTGGTTCTACGTCTACGATAATAATCAAACCTCTCACTCGTTACGAAAACCGCATGTCGTGGCAAACAAGTAGCTGGGGGTCATATCACCAGGAAGGTCTATTTGAAGGAGTGTAGCAGAACAATCACATTGTTCTCTACATGTAAAAGAACTTAAAGTTACAACAACAGAACTTGAAAGACAAGCTGAAGACTAAATTGAAAGACTACTGAACAACTGCTAAATTGTGCAGTTACTGGAAGGCTGCTGGACAGCTGCTGAAAGGCTGAAATTACAGCGAATTTAA
>JGI24159J19872_10001732_pt1 | contig 24738 bp, 14 predicted proteins | sample Ectturendosymbi4_FD_19872 | JGI IMG/M metagenome (IMG submission 19872)
ACCAACGCAGCAGGCTGTTCATGTGCCCGAACCAACGCAGCAGGCTGCTCATGTGCCCGGACCAACGCAGCAGGCTGCTCATGTGCCCGAACCAACGCAGCAGGCTGTTCATGTGCCCGAACCAACGCAGCAGGCTGCTCATGTGCCCGGACCAACGCAGCAGGCTGCTCATGTGCCCGAACCAACGCAGCAGGCTGCTCATGTGCCCGAACCAACGCAGCAGGCTGCTCATGTGCCCGGATCATCACAGCAGGCTGCTTCATTGCCCGGAAAATTTCAGGGGGCTGCTCAATTGCCCGGACAATTTCAGGGGGCTGCTCAATTCCTCGGACAATTTCTGTGGGCTGCTCAATGGCCTGGATCATGTCAGATGACTATTAAAATGCCCAAACCATGTCCGCAGGCGGTTATACCCGAACACTACGGAGAATATACTGGTTCGTCCATACAGACATCATATTCTTTGTGGTTTATCACAAACACACTTGTACTTTCTAACGATCCGAGCCGGGAAGTCCCTTTCCCAGACATGCCACCCCCGCTTTCTCTTATCCACTCACAGTATGTTCAAAATGTTCCAGGATATTCAAACAAGGATCGAAGCGCTGCTAATCGAACACTTGCACAACCTCGTATGTACAGGGGAGGATTTTGGAATCCGGGTTATGACGTTGAACAAGAACATGAACCTAGCCAACGGTGAGCTAAACATATCTTAACTTTTTGGCATTTGACCCATTTTGGTCAAAAAAATAAGTATCTCTGAATGAAATTCAAATGTAAAACTTCATGTTTTAAGCTATAACAGTTTGTTCTGATCAGAAAGCTTAAGTAAAGAAGTTGTGCTCGCCACGAAAGAAACGTTTATCTGAAGTAGGAATGCGCATTATGGAACATTCAACATAACAAGTTATTCCGGAATATTCCAGGATCTTTTTATCGAATCCAGAATATCGAATTCCATTCCGGAATAACTTGTTAGGACAAACGAGCTGATCGCGTAGAGGTTAGAATGCCGATCCAGCGGTCACACGACGTGTTACTTAGCTCGTTAGTCATTATGCAGTGCAATAACCTTATTGAGTGTTTCTTTCTTTCCTTCTCTTATTAAGGAACATAAAGAGTGCCACTGCAAAAATTTGTGAAATTATTTGCCTTGCCAACTTTGCAATTTTTCACGTTTATTTAATCCAAATTTAATTCGAATCTAAATATTCGAAAAACTCTTATTTTTGGATTCGAATACTGAGGGATTCGAATCCAAAGGATTCGATATTCCATTATATGCTGCTTGAGATTCTGACGTTAATGCATCTCCACTTTAAAGTGATGTGTTTTCGTCCATATAGTAAATATGGAACCATTTTTTACCAAATCCTGTTTTTTCAGGATAAGGAACAAATACCATGGGGATTGCTGTGGGTCAGTAATAGTAAATGGTGGCTGAGATTATTTTAAAAGCAAATTTGTATTTCTTAAGAAAATTATTAAAAGAAGAAATTTTGCAATAGACAGGATTATTTTGTAGCATTCAAAAAAGCGTTTTCCGGCGTAAGAAACTGAAGTTGCCAAATTACCACTTTTTGTGTTACAACCAAACAATCTGTGCTTCATAATAAAATTTTTTTTGTGAATCATTTACGCTTGGCAGAAAATAATTTTTGATACGCTTGGCAGAAAATAATTTTTGAATTTTTGACCATTCGTTTTCTACGCAACTGAAACAAAATTGAAGGTAAACATAGTACTGTAAATATTAAATAATTGTCCTTTGCATTGCGTACGAAGTAGGACTTTGTGCATTGCTTAGGACAGATCCAGTGCAAAACAATTGCAATATCTTAACAAAAATCTCTGCAGATCGAAAGTGAAAAAAGCTGCTTCAGAAAATCCTTCAGCAACACCTGTTCCCTCCAACCTACCACCAATTCCACCTGAACAATTCATGGTATCACTGAACGAGGAGATCCTTTTCGAAAATTATGTGAAAACTGCAGGAGAATATGAACGGACTTCCATTGGCTTCTTACATCATTCAAAATTTAGTACGAAGGATTTGACCGAAGGTGAAGACAACTATTGATAGTCAATGCAATGGAATAATGCATGATTTTCCAGAATTATAAGGCACAGGACAATATGCATAGATTTTCGAAAAATGTTAAAAAAAAAAAAAGATTTTGCTGATTGGCATGAAGACTAGGTTATATGCTTTTTGACTTTTCAGGGACAATTGTTTTTCTATTATCTTAGCATGATCGTTTTTTTGGTATTTAGTTAAATACAATTCCAAAATTGCTTTGAAGAGTTACGACTTGGCGAAGATAATCTTGCTGTTCATTGGTATCTGGTTTACAAAGTTTAATTTTGCATTGGAAGAACTGCACGGCAAAGGTTTTCCATCTGCTTAAATGATTCTGTGATACAGATGAAGTTGCACATCTTCTACAACAACATCTCTCATTATTTTTTAAGTTATACAACAGCACTAAAGAACACCATACATTACGCGATTTTAAAGAACAGGTGTTTACTTATAGGCTCGCCAAGATTCAATAACTAAGATGGAGCAATGAATGTCAAATTATGTTGTAAAAGCAACGTGCACAAAACAGCATGCAATACAGTTAGCAATCAGTAGTCCATGCGAAAATCAGGGTTGATCAAATAACAGCCAATTTTGTCCTCTCTCAAAATAATAAACTTCAGCGTTGTCATCAACTCTTGAAATCAAAGCTTAGTGTATTTGTACAAAGAGCGATTGCTTTGTGTGCAGAACAGAAGAACATGATGACAAAGGATTTTTTGGAACTTTGCCGGTCGTGGGCAGACTTTCTGGCAAAAATGTTAAGAAAAAATCTACATCAAATTTCAAGCAAAGGTATATGTTCAACTCTGTTGCTTTAAAGTTCATCAATTCAAAAAAATCATGGTTTCAAAATAATTCGACTTTTGTACTCTTGAAAGTTAGAATCATGTGCAAGTGAGGCTGCCATTGAAAGATGTTTCACGTATTGTATTGTCAAAATCGTCCAAGGTGGCCTTTATCACATGCATTTTGACCCTCTTGTATGGTTTAAAATGTGACTCAGCAGCTATGGCCTAAAATTCCAGGACGAAAATTCATGAAGCAAGTCCAAGCTCTAGGTATTGCTATTGCAATGTTTTTTCCGAAATTTCGTATTTGCCAAAAAATCAAGTGCTGCACCATCTACAAACTATCAAGATTTAAATTTGTAAACTCGTCCTTTTGCAACGTTACAATATTTTTCATTTCAGCAAGCAACAAATGCTACACTCCGTATGAAAGTGTATACAAAAACACTGGTTACAACACAGGACAAAAGGACGATTAGCTTAAGGCCTATTTTGAACATATCAGGCAGCAACCAAGCCCGACAATGTCTTAAGCCGAAAACCATTCAATTGTGTTTTTTGTCCAACTCATTGTTGAATGAATCAGTCAGTGGAGATGAACTCTTTCAACCTTATATCAAACGAAGTTACTTATGACAGACTTGCAAATGAAGTTTTGAACTTAAAAATTGTTCTTTTTTCAGATATCCTAAGAAAGATCAAAACTATATTGAACAGAGGAGATTTCATTTTTTTCCATTCTTTTTCAAGAATACTTTTAATTATATGGAAGTATCCATCAACAGACATTATTCCCTATGAATATGCTCTGCCTGTCTTAAACACTTTGCATTGCTTAGAATCTCAAAAACTCGCAAATGCTAATGAAAACTTCTGTCGATACCTGAAAACTGTCAGTGAAATCCGCATAGGTTGGAATACAAGAGAAGTGGTGTATTGCTTGTTGATCCCGTGCTGCTTTTTAGTTGGAATCCATAACTCAGGAGACAATTGTCTGCAAGGAAGGATTAATGACAAACTTGATCGCATTTCTCTTCATGCAAGACAAAAGTTTAAGACTCATGCTTGCAGCCCTTTTATTGATATGTCCAGCAGATTTTCAAAAAAGTTATTGGAAATATTCCTCGATCCTAACCGAAAACTCCAACATTGCACGGAAAATGTGAGTTATATAAATCCCACCCGGTATATATCTGCAGTGGGAAAAAAATTACTTAACATATATATGGGTGAAGTTCTGGTGGATTACTGCAAATATTACGATGCTGCTGAGGCAGCCAAAGTTTACCAAAAAAGCTGTAACTATGAACTGGAATTAATGCATGGATTGATTGTGAACCACATTTCGACGGAGAAACAAAACACACCTGGTGCATCCAATTAAAAGGAGTATCGTTTATGCGTTTTGTAAACATTTGTGTGCTTAATTTCAAAGTATTGTTTCATTCGTTGTGCTTGACAGAAAATAATTTCGTTGGAGTTGTTTTGCAGTTGTGCAATATTGCAGCTGAGGTGTGTTTTCTAAATGAATGGTGAACACTGTCCAGATGTAGAGTTTCGACTTGAGTTTTTTTGGAATGTTATGATTTTAAATAAAAATTCTTAAATAAAAAGTAAAGGTGTCAAGTGATAGTGTCAATATTTGTACAATGCAAAATTGTGACAGTTTGTTATTATTGTCCGTGCTGTGACTGCTGCAAAATTAAAATTGTTTCATGTACTCGAGCCATGTCTCTTTCAGTCAATCGGCGCTTTAGACTTTCTCCTATAACCGGTCTTCCTGAGTTCGCCATTTTTTGAAAATTACGCCATTTCTGAAGTTCGGAATTTGAGAAACCAAGCCTTGCTTCATTGATCTTCAAACTAAAACACAATTACACAAACCTTTAAAAAGACGTTCGAAGCTCGCGGTTCTACCATAAACAGATTTCAATCAGGTTGACACATCAAAATACGGTATTTTTGCTATTTTCAAGGATATTTTGCACTTTTCAGCCACATAAAGTTCTTAATGCCAAACTGCCCGCGTATAATTTAGCTCACAAATAAAGTTACAATACTGCGCAATAATGGTGCTGCTGTGTTATACGCGTTATTGTCACACGTGATCTGCCCATACCTAAATTGCTCACATATCCTTTTGTTACTCGACGGGTAAAGGTATGTATGCACGGGAAAGATAGGCATACATTCCTTTTGTTTTGCGACAGTTACCGAAGGTCAAATTAGGCAAAGCTTTTTGTTACACGTAAAGAAAACAAGAAAAAACTGGCAATTTACCCCTTGAACACGAAAAACACAAAACTTATGCGGTTGTTGCTGGGACTGCTCGATAGAGTATAAAAATGCAGCTACTGGAAGAATCAACTTCTAACGTTAATTCCAAGTATTTCTAAAATTAGGTTTATGCTCCTGAGCAGGATTTTAACTGGTTTTACCCTGCTCAGGAATCATGAGTGGTCCACTACCCAGGGGCTAGATTTTTCGTTGATTTCATATACTTTGAAAAATGTTAAAAACCTGTGCTCCCATGACTTTTCCTGATTTTCAGAGACACATGGAATGTGCCAGAGTTATTTTTAAAACATTCGCAGAAAGCCTATATACAAAAAATTGTGGAACTATACTACCCATGGTAACCGAATGTGTAACAAATTTTGGGCACCTTACTACCTCAATATTTCTATGTGATTTAAAGTGCAAAACCTGTTTGACCGAATATGACCAGCGAAACCTTATATGTCAAGCGCCTTCTTACCCCATGACTTGATATGAAGAAAAAATGGATCGAACACGCGCATGACGTTTTATACGTACAAACAGAAAATCCCATGTATAAAATCCCTCTTTGGTGGTACAGTGCATAAAATTTGAATGATATCTATGTTCGCTTCTCAGATACAATTTTGTTGTGAAAGCAATTAACAATGGACGTCGGGAAGTATAAAATAGTTTGGTCCTGACAAAACGCATGTCACGTGTCCCAAGAAGAAGTAATCAAATTATGGTAGCTTTATACCTAAGTTTTCCTGACTCATGTAGCATTTTATGGTTTCTGGGCAGGGTTGGGGGTCCACAGCTTTCAGCCGAATCGTGAAAAGAATCCACGACACTGAAAAGGTTTGGAACCGATTTTGTGATTCTCCATAGTGCGCATATTTACTTCGTCTTGACCTTCAGCCGGATAAGCATCTCCAAGACGGGTTATTATAAATCTGCCTGCATGCAAATGGTAATCATCCAGTGAACCCAAACTCCAGTCAAACAGCGATTACTTTTATAACTAATTTTGACAGTGTCGTTTTTAAGCTCTGGATAACCAAGGTGTTTAAGTTCTTTACTTGTCATTGACAAATCTCTTGTCATTTCTGTCGCCAGATTTTGAACTTTTGTTCTAATCCATGACAACTAATACTTTTTAACGTTTTTTTGAGTTTCACCACTGCCAGCAAATATCGTTTCTGATGTTCTAGTTATATTACCACAGATCATGTTTTGCTTCTTGAAAGTCCGAAGCATCGCTAAGCTGTTTCTATACGTATAAACACAAATCACCGCAAAAAAACATAACCATGCCGTTGTAATAATTCTGTGACATACCAAACTGGATTTTAATATTATACAGTATCATCTCAGTCGGAGGCGTAACGCCACATGAATCGAATCAATACTTATACGTTTTTTGTTCTGAAAATAGATCTAATTACCGCGTTAACATGTCGCATTCGGATGTGGCTAATTTTTATGTTTGCTTCTATTGTGTATTTTTCTTGCTGAGTCATTCTACAGATTGCGGCTTATAGCGGCCCTACTTGCGAGGTGGTCCAAAACTCGAAATTACAATGGATTGCGTTCAAAGTGCAGGTGGATACGAGGTTGTGGCCAATGTTAGCCACGTTTTTCGGATGACCACATTTGAAAGAGTCACTATCACTAAGAGCCCATGTAAACCAACAGGCAGGGCCGACCCTAGCAAACGCGGGGCCCCTTTGAGCTGTGGTTTGATTACGTCATCGTGCTCAGTCAACCGTGCTATGACCTTTTTGATGAAGATATTTTAGCAAAATGACTGTATGAATATCAAAAAAGGCCGTAAATTATATTGGAGTTGATCTGTATGTAAGGCTACATGATAACACAGGGGTTCCCAAAATAGAGTGCATTTGCCTATCTGAAGGGGTACGTTCGAGGTTAGGAATACAAAGGAAAAATATATTTATATATTATTTTTTCCAAATACTCTAAAATTTGATGGATTTTTGTTATTTTACTTGGCCTTTCTGTGGCAACAAATTTAGGGTACATATTCATCTATCGAAATGCTGAAGGGGTACATTGCCAGAGAAAGGTTGGTAGCCCCTGTGATTACACAAAAGTTTCTTTTATAGGGAGTGGACATAGCTCATATGTCTCGCAGCTACGGTCACTGTTTATGACTAATATAACATGCTGCCGTAGTGGACATTAAACAGTGTACTGCTACCAATCGTAATCAAGCCGAAAGTTGTAACGGAAGCTCTGCAATGGTGCGGCGAATGCAAGTGCAAAGTTACGCCAGTCAAAGCGAACTGACAAGCGAATTGAACTTACAATGTAATTACTTCGCTCTTGTTGAACGGCACTTTCGTTCGAAGTACAAATGACTTCGAGAAAACTGTTAACGTGAACTTTTTGCTTATCTCGCTTTCGGTTGCCACAATCGCAGACGCGGTCTTGCATAAAGGTAACGTCTGCACGGGAGCATGATCAACTATCCGCTTTATAACGCAGTACACGAAAAAAAACAAGACTTCACAAGAGAGCAACCAGTGCATCTGCTCAAAGTTCCCCCAAATCCCAAGTATATAGAACAAGGGTTCCCAACCTTTCTCTGATGATGTACCCCTTACTGAATTTTATATAGAACTTTTAGAATTTTGGAACTATAACGGTAAACTCCATTTTTATGTCTCAAAGTTAATCTGTTGCAAATGTACAATAAATGCACCCCTTCAAATCAGCAAATACACNCCTAGGAGTACATGTATCCTGGGTTGGGAACCAATATTACAGAACTTACTCTTTATGCTTCATTATGCATGACCTTGGAACGCAAACTGTTTTCATGAATTAGAAACGTAATGTACAAAGATGCTTCAGCTTCCACGTCACAGTTGCAGGAGCATTTATCAAACGCAATGCAGTATAGGATGCGCATAGTTGATGGATGAAATAGAAGCATATAGCCGCCCAATACATTGATAAACAGGAAAGAGTGTCCTGGATGACATTAACATTACAATTTTTGCCAAAATCTTTCCAAAAACAGAAGAATCCTTCGAGAACTGAACAACGTTACGTTAGCAGAACTGCCATGAAAGATGACAGCCACTCGTGTTAACCTGTTCATCGCGACTTGAATCACTACGCACCTTGTTTGCAGTATGTAGATCTACTTCAGTCTCAACTGGCACTAGTAACAAGCAAATTCTATCCATAAAAAGTGGGGCGTGGTGGAGGGCAGGTATAACGCTCAGCATGAGAATTGAACATGTTTGATAACGTACGGTAACAATTAGACGAAATTCTTGGTTCATTCAAACGAGATAATTATTTGTTAACAATTAAGTACATAAGCCTTTCTACAATTCTCGTGCGCAAGGAGTATCTGGCAAAATAAACAACCTGCCCAACCACCCGCGGGGCCCAATGCAACCGCATCGGTTGCATCGGCTTAAAGCCGGCGTGTCTGCGTTTTTGCCGCAGCCGGGAAAGGAGCCGAAGTCAGAATTATGAATAAATACCGGGCCAGGAGCTGTTGGCGCAAGCGTGAAATTTTCAGTTTTTACCGGAGCCGGATAATATATTTTTTTTAATTCAAGTTGCTTTGGCAGGCTAATGTTTAGATTGATGTCATGACTTTTCTCTTGGATGTACTGGATTGTCAACGATTCAATGCTGGCTCTTGAAAATGAGGAAGGTGAAAACAATATGGTGTTGCATCAGTGGCATGGCATGTGTCTGTCAGATTAGGAAAAAAGTGGTAGTTATGTGGGTTATTGAAGTTGGACTTCTTGCGCTGTATCTTGTGATGTAAACAGCACTTACAATTTGTTATTTTTAGTGAAATACACAAGACAACAGTGTGTGTATCTGTTGTCAAAATTGTCAGCAATTTCACAACAACAGTTCGGTGTCAGGCGAGCAGAAATGCAGTTTACTTCACAGCATTCCTAAACATGCCACTGTTATCTTCAAAGTTAACAATGTGAAAGATATAATTTCTTTGTGTGAGTAACGTTGCATGAAATGTTTTCGATGCATGGTCCTGTACTTTTGCAGTTTGTTGAGTGAATTTATAGAAGTAGTTGTTTCACTGAGGTAGTGCCCCAAAGTCCTCTGGGGAAAGACTTCATCAAAACTTGACTTCCTTTTCGTTAAAAAAACTCCAAAGAAGCAGAAAACCTTCTAGATTCGATTCAAAAATATCCGAGAACTTTTGTGTTTGAATCTTCGTTGGTGTGACGTAACGACTGGTAGGTCAAGGGATTTTTGGTGTAATCATAAGCGCTTGAAAAAAGAGTTCAAGTGGCAATTTACTTGCATGATCTTTTGAAGTAAACTAAGCAGAAATCTATGTCTCTAGAGGCCACGATCGGCCATCTAGCCCTGGTGGTTGGCATGTTATTGCCATAAAACAATCAATCCACTAGTCCAAGGGATTAATTTAGACGTCACGTCACACCAAAAAAAACGTTCAAAGCCAAAAGTGCTTGGATCTTTTTGATCGAAGGTGGGAGATTTTTGTTTCTTTAGAGGCTTGAGCAGCTGTCTAGCTTTATCAGTCGGCAAGTTATGACTGGAAAATTCCGATTCGATGTATCTACTTTTTCCGTCCTGAATGGAAGCTTTCTCAGCTTTTTTAATGTTGGTTCGTTGTGCTTCACATAAAACGTGTTTTGAAACAGCCACCGACAGCAGGCAAAAGAGCAAAAAACTCTGTATTTTGACAGTTACTACACACAGTAGCTCGACAAAATACTGTACGCATGGGTGTAGCCTACACAAAACGTTTCCTCGTTTTAGTATTCCTGATTGTTTACACTTTAAATAAAATGTGTTTGGGACGACCAGGCAGGGAAATTTACTGGGTGGTTTTCTACAAATGTGTCTGAAAAGTGCGCAATTGATGACCTCGTATGAGAAAAAAAGGAAGCAGTGGGTACGAAAGCACGGAAAGGTCATCACGATCTAGGCTGAAACAGGTGCAAATTAAAAGATTTCTCTGTCTTTCCTCTCATCGAAAACTGTTTGTCATTCCCAGTTGTCACGACCAGCAAATGTTGCAATGGTTGCTATGTTTGATTTATTCACAAAAACCGTGACTTGTTTCTCGCGATTGTCGCCACTACAACCAACTACGTCTGACTGTATGGTACCAAGCACATTTTCTTCAACTCTCAAACCATTCAGCATCGAATGTGTTAAATTACACAGGTCAACAAAAAAAACACTTTTTGTATTAAACGAGAATATGACATAACTTTTTTAGATAACTTTTGGGTGCTGATTACAGATTTGGCATTCATTTTCTTGTGGCACGTCAAGTTTTGGAGTTACAGCGAAAGGCATTTTGGGTATATAAACAGTTGTATGCTAATATATCAACTTTTGTTTCCAAGTGAAAAATGACCTGATAATTCAGTCTATATGAAGTTTGTTAATTTATTGCGAATGGTCAAAATACAAGTTGAACAAACAAGCAAAGGACTTCTGGCCTTGGTAGTGGAGCTCACAAAACTTCTATAAGTGTTTTGAACAAGATTTTCTTTTAAAAAGTGAGGCTGGATCACCACGAGACAACATCCAGCAAGCGATACCATGATTGCTTGTTTTTAGAACCCCTGGTGACTTGCTTCCATAGCTTGAATATTATTCACCCTGGTAGTCACTCATGGCATCAAGGTTTTCCAAAAAAACATTGGTGTGAATGAAAAAAATGCATCTTTAGAGATATATGCAAGCCCATCACCGTGTAAGCTAAAACAATTCTGCAACTTCTGCTTAAAAACAACGAGCCTTAATATTTCTTATGAAGATCGAGCATATCCACCTGAATGCCTTCTGAGCTTGTAATTCCAGTGCCTTCTTAACTAGACATTTTTAACTTGAAGTTTCAATCTGTCAAAACCTCTACAAATCTACAGGTCTACAAAAATCCTTCTTTCAGTTTAGCTTTCCTGAGATCAGGAAACTTGTCACACAAATACAGTAGTTAAATTACAGCTGGTGGTATTGCATTTGGCCATTGGTTTCACAAAATTTTTCATCAAGCCCAATTTTATATGCAGAGGTGACATCAGGACTTATCAAGATTTCCTAATGGAGGATGCTGTGCTCTTGAACACTGTTCACTCCAAGAACATACAAGTTTCTTGTGGACTAATGTTGCTTTTCATAGTGATCCGCAGTAGCACCTAGAGTGGTTGTCCCATAAACACAAAAAACAGCAGTATTTGGTAACTCCTATGTGCATTCCCATTAATATGCCTATGACTTTGAGAGTTCCACATAGGCTCCACTGGTAGCCAGTATAACCAACTAAAAAGCATTCAAAACAATCTGATTGTTATCATACGATTCATTCAAATTAACGGAATATGCAATGGGGATTTAATGTTTTAAATTGTCTGTGTACACAGAGATACCAATATGTCACTCAATAAATCAGATCCTTGCATTTAAATCACTCAGTTAAGGTTGGTAAACTTGCTTTACTTTCTCAAATGGTATGTCTGCTACACCAATTATTATTATGTTTTACGTCACAATACGGAACAATGCTACCTTTTGTTGTTCATAGGCCTGTGGTAGGCTACGTGGCTGGTAAGCAAAACATAGATATCTCAAAAACTAGATGTGCTACAAAAAAATCTAATGACATTTTTGAAATCAACGTCAAAAATACCTTTAGGGGCACTTATTGCAATCACCGTTTAAATTTTGCTCTTGACCAGTGTTATAGGCTCCAAACATTTTTGTCCGAAGGCCACATACTGTAGTTTGTGCAGTAAAGTTGCCAAGGACAGCCCTCTGGTACAGTACTCTTTATTGAGATGATTGAAAGCTAACCAATCCACGATTATTTTTGCATATATCAATGCACACTTTGGGAACGATGCTGGAGTATAGAGCGTGTGAAAGGTCGAATAATTGATGTTGAGGCAAAAATAATGGACGATTCCCCCTGCAACTGTGCCGTAACAAAGCACCATGTTTCATACACTTTCTTCCCATACAGAGATTTGCACAAGGACAGCCGCATTATTTTGGTGAATTACCGTAATTACTTGAGAATGATTGTAAATCTAAACAGTAACTAAGATTTATTGTATTTATACACGAAATTGCCAATTACAAGACTGAAAATATCTTTTAGTTGTAGAAATTTCTGCGTTATCTAATTCCTGGTAGCTTTACGAGTCGCAATTTCATATGTGATCAGATACCTCATGGCGCAACTTAAAACAACTTCTTCTTCGTCGTTTAAGCGAGTTGTTGCTGTCCACTGCTAGGCCGCTCTACATCTCGGAACAGGCGTTGAGCAGCCATTTGATTGTCTCAGCATCCAGAATCGTCAGGCCGTGCAGTCCATGATGAGGTCGGTGGATTGGACATTGGAGAACGTGGTCGACGGCTTGTTCTTCGCCACACTCACATGTCGCAGAGGAGACCATACCCGTTAGCGCAAACAGGAGCGGAAACGTCCGACAGCGGTGCCAAGGCGGTTAAGCCGGACCCACGCTGTTCTTGGGAGAGTCGTTCCGGGAGGGTGAGTGCCCGTGTCGGAAATGAAAGTACGGAATCTCGCAAGGTTGTTCAACTATTCCGCCTTCCAACTGTGATCCGTCCAATGCGCCGCATGAATGTTGTGTCAGATGAATTGTTGAGTCGTTGCGCGGCAAGCACAAATGGGTGCCTCGAATTGAGTCACCCGCGTGCATTCGCACTCGGTGGACAGGTGAGCGCTGAGTGGAGCAGGTGTCGAGGCTCCATGGCACGGCGTGCTAGAGAAAGTGTAGCTCCTTTGCGACGAAGCATGGTAGGTTGGATGTCTGCAAGAATAGTAAGGTTGTCCGCTGGTGCAGGACGCAGGTATCCCGTCACAATTCGCAAGGAGTCGTTGATGACAGGGTCAATGAGACGTGTATGAACACTGCAGCACCATACAGGAGCGCAGTACGCTGCTATTGAATGGATCAGGGCGAGGGTAGCTAGTCGCAGAGCTGTTGCCCCATGAAGCACTCCAGCCATAGGGCCAGAGTGCTGGAAATAATTGATATTGGCTGTAGATGAAACAACAGACACTGGCTGTAGATTGCACAAAGTTGCTTTTGCCCAGGCATAGATTCCATTTTGTACTCAGGGGCGGAACGGAGGGGGAGGGCAAGGGGGTGAACTTCCTCGGGCGCCGAGTCAATATGAGGCGCCGAATCACTGCAGGGGGCGCCGAAAAGTCCCAACAATGCCACAAGTATTTCTTCAATACAGTACATTTGCTTCCGAAAGAGCTCAGGTTCGAACATGAAGGCGCCAGACTTGCTTCTTGCCCCATGCGCTATCCAACCTTAGTTACGCCCCTGTTTGTACTAATGATTTTATGAGGCTGTGATGCAACATAATGCACGTAGTGCTTGGTTGCTATGACATGATGTTAAGCAGGATAATGTTGGTCAATTTCGTATGAGAAACGGTCAGCTGCAACAAAGAAAATGATGATTCGTCCTCATTTCTTTTTTCTCCGTAACCGATGCTCACGCCTCAGGGACAGATTTTACTTAAATTCTCGAATTGCATGTTTGTCCAAACACGCCACCTTGGGTGCAAAACAACGTCAGCAAAATGAATTGTCAGCGACACATATGACTCATTGACTTATGAAAAAAGCGACTGTTGTAAAGAAACAACAAAGGTAACTTCATTACAAATTTTGATCAACAGTGCTATTCTTGTGCTTAAGGAACAAACTGGATTCCATCATCAAAACACATGTCAAAGCACACCACTGGTAAATTTTTTCCAATGTGTTCATCACTTTCTTAATACTGTAATTAGCATTTAAATATTGGTCGTTTAGTTAAAATAACAAACGAATCGGTGTGGCGATAGAGGACACAAAACATCTTGGTGGATGTAGTGAAAGGTGCTATTCCAGCGAAGAGGCCTTGCTAAAAACAAAATTGCGAACCTTTTCTCATTAGTCATTTGTAATGACGTAAACGTCCGTAACCCGGGTGGTTGCTAAACCTCAAAAAAAATTTTGGTGATTTGCGCAATAAACTAGATTCCAAAATAGGAGGACTTTAGAGAAATAAACCACCAAGGATATCCACGAAGAAAACTTGATCAATACCGCTCCACACAGCACAGACCAAAACGGTGTCCCACTCGGCAATTGGAAACATATTTCAGAGGGACATAGAGATTAATTTGAAGACCTTGGAGCCCTAGTCGCTCTATTGCCATCAGACACACTGGAGCTGCATTTGATGGAAGAACATACCATCACTACGATCAAAATCTGCCTAACAGTTTAGATGTTCAGGACTGAGAATGCAGCAGGCTGTAATGAAATCTTACCTGAAGTGCATACACCTTTTGGTGGAAAGGGAAATCTTTTCTACGTTATGAGTGTGAAGTGTCTAAATGGTGTTCGAGGGAATGACCAAGAGAGTGCTGTCTCAAGTACAAAAGGAAGATATGGCGTTTCTTGAAGAGCTGACAGAACCCAGCTGCAAGAAAAAGTGCANAGCTTTGAAAATTGTGAAATCGCCAAGAACAACCTATTTCTCATACNAAAGTAATGTGCAACAGTGACGTGAAAATGAAAGACGTGCAATCTGTCACAGTTTAATTCCGGCTTGAACTAGAAAGAAACACAGGCATATTTAAACAAATGTACCAAAATAGTAACATTATATTTCTCCAAATAAATTGTTTTATTATATTTCTCCAAAAAAAGCGAGTGGTTTTCAGAAAATTTCATGACAATTATTGCTGATAGGGCATTGGTTATCGGTGAATATGCTGTTGAAATCACAGTTGTGCGGTGACACAATTATCAAATGCATCTGACTGTGATGCTTCTAAAGAAACAATGAATGGATTTTGAAAACAATCATAACAATTTAAACACCTTCCCTTTGGCAGCAATTAGCCAATCATCAACGAAACGCAATCACTTTACACGAAAAAAAGCAGATTGCTATGCTTCGGGTAGAGTAATTTACGGATGAATGGACATAGAAAGATTTTGTTCTCTCTCCTTCTCACTAGGGTTGTTCTGTGAATCTGAAGATTGCTGAGTGTGATTAAACGGTGCAGAGAATAACAACTAAATCAAAATTATATTTTCCAGGCTAAAAAATCGAGGAGAAAATATTGTACGTTCACAGTTACAGTGACCAGTTTGTCACGTCACCTGATTTGGTGAGAAGAGAAGGAGAAGTGGAGGGGCACGGATGTGTTTTGGTGCTTAACGAGTTGAGAGGAGTGATTGCAGTTGCTCTGCTGCGGGGAGAAAGATGTATTTAGCGACGGTGAGTGAAGTACACACATGTTCACAGAAAGACGATGAAAATAAAAAAGCGCTATAGTTGGAAGCAAAACTCAAGAAATAGGCCTACAGTCTTTACTGTGTACTGTGGGTCATTTTATTTGATATATACATATATATTTTTTTTCCGAAGCTCGGACATCGACAAACCTGAAGGTTATCTGGTCAAGATATCCTGTGAAATGTCTTAAAAATTAAAATGTAAATCGTAATATATAACAGAAACTCACACATTCGAAAACAAAGAATTACGAAGAAACAAACAATGGATTGCCACAATATTAAGCAAGCAAAACAAATTTCATTTTCATTGGCTTAGGGTACAGCCTAAAATTGTTCTACCTTATTCCATAGAGATGCTCCTCTATACGAAATTGATTTTTTTACCGGCATTACTTGAAACTCGATGAATAAAGTAATTTTCCACATTAGAGAGGTTTCTTAAATATTCCTTATATATTTCTGGTAATTTTCCGTGGTAAATTTTGTGCACAAATTTTGCTTATTCAAATTGATAAACGTCATTCAGTTTCATTATTTTTAAGTTCTTGTACAAAGGAGTTTTGACATCTATATTTGCTAAAAGTCATTATCCGTAATGTGTTTTGTAGCATTGACAATGGCTATAGAACAAGAGTTATTGGCTGTACCCCACGAAGTAACGCAATATTGTAAGTGACAATGAACGAAGCTACAGTAAATTAAAATTCAATTTCAAATGGGAACGAATTTTGAAGGATTTACTGGCGAAGTAACTCTTTCAAATCTATTGTCCATTAACACGCCCAAATACTTCACACATGTCGTTTCCTGCAATAATGTTATGAACATTGAAAGAGGTCAGTTCAGTGGGACTGCATAAGAACTTCATAGACCTCGTTAACACTGAATAATTAAACGATAGTTTATTGAAACGCATCCACTTATCTACATGAGCTAATGCTGTGTTTACCAAGTCGTTCAGGACATGCACATTTTTATGAGACAAACAAAGATACTTGTCATCTGCACAGTGGCGTAGTCAGCCCAAAAATTGGAGGGGTCAAAAAATTTGGGGGGGGCCAAAATGCGTGATTTTGGATTTTTGGCGAATAAAACTTGTTTGGAAAAACGCCTCTAAAAGCACAACATGGCTATAGTTTCTAAAATTTGGGGGGGCCATGGCCCCTCCGGCCCACCCTGGATACGCCTATGCATCTGCATAAAGTGCTGTTTTGAAAGCTGAGGAGAGTGTTTTGAACCTAACAGTACCTCAAGGAGTGTTGCGTGGTCACTTTGAGGACCCAGCACCTTTGAATAAATGATTCAACAGAATCTCCAACTTACTAACGAAGTTTCCAATAACATGACGGAAGACATGTCCGGCCCTAGCTATAGACAACACGATGGAAGTCCAACCAATATTAATGCAAAATATATCTCCACTAGTCATCGATCACTGTCTATTGTGGTGTACGAGTCATGCTCTCCGTTGCATAACGGCAGCCCAACATTTCCCAAGTTAGTGGCTTAGTTGTTCCTGGGTTTCTGATGGTAAAGGTGATTCTATACCGGTCTTAGCTTTACTACTGCAACCTCCTTGCTTTACTGTTACAACCGGCTAGCACTAGGATTTATATATAATGCACCGCATGAGCTTTCAACGGAAGATATTGAAGTTGTTGCGAATATAAACTTAGTTTCTTCAAGATTTCAAGGGACAAGCATGGCCTGTTGCAGAAATCCGGCACTGTGCTGTTATGAGTGGGTTATCCACCATAGCAGTCCATACCCAAACCAACTAGGTGTTTCAAATGCAATCGTTTTGGCCACGTTGCGAAAAAGTGGAAGGGAAAGGAATGGTGCTCCAGTTGCGAAGAACATAATGGATAAGCTGCGATTGTTCTAAAAAAATCTGCCCAAATTGTAAAGAACTATTCCGTAGCAGATAAAAAGTGTCAATACAACAAGCAAACTAATTATCGAAGTAAAGGCATTTTTAATGATCTTGCACAAAACCTTGTAAATATGTAAATTTAAGAATACAGCAACATCTGAACAGACCTCTCCAGCAGCATTTCCTCTCTGATGGCTGTGATGACTGCATGTGAGGACAACCTTTCCGGGCGGAGATTTGTACCTGAAGCCGCGCAAATCAGTCAGTTTTCCCGTGGATCCTCCTTTGTGAATTTCTGCAGAAAGTTATAATTTCACATTAATCAATTTGTTTCTAACATTTCTCGCAGATGTTGTAATGCAGACATTGTTCACAAAGAAGTAAAATCACTAGCTATCTCAATTATCACTGATGCAGCGGGAGGTACAGAAGGATTCCCGGTTAATGCATCATATCTACGAACACTCGTTATGTAAATTAATGGCTGTTCACGTCATGCAGTGGTACTGCAGATTACACTGCAGATTAATCTACAGAACTCTCTTGAGTTTCTCCAATCTTGTTTGTTGCCTGATACGTACACAGATACCGGTCTTTGCTATGAATATCAACCACACATTCCAAATTGCACTACGCACATCAAGTAAATTCATTATAACGATCGACGATATAACCTCAATGAATCTTTTATTTCACCTGGTAGTTGGTGATAAAACGGACACAGGCACAACGAAGCAACGAATTCGATCTATTTCAAGCAGTATTTGAAAGCGGTTTGGCATAGAGTCTGCTGGTTTTAAAAAGTGAGTTTTGTATCCCTGTACTATGTTTGAATCAGCCCCTGAATGAGCTCATACGCTGTCGTGCAGTTTGCGGAACAAAGTCGACTTTGCATATGGTCCACAAATGTTCCATTTGGTTCAGGTAGTAATAATAATAATAACAATAATAAAACATACCTCCTCAACAGCTCTGGAAAACTCTTCTTCGAACAACTTCAATTTGATATATTGTGGCGAGCGCATCATTCCATCGATTGGCTGAAGGTTTCCGACACCACAGCAACCAACGCAACCCAACATCTTTTTCTGCAGGTTCCCGAAATGATTTATACGAGAATCACGAGTTTTTTCTCCGGACGATCTTCAAGCGTGCTTATTCTCTGACCCTTTACAAAGATATGGTCTTCCTCGCTGAAAACTACTTTTCTTTGTTATTTTGTCCAATTTCTGCACATTTTTGCCTACGAGTTATTTTTTTCACTTTGGTTAAAGCGTTTCATTGGTCTTCTGGCCTTTTGACCAACTACGATGACACTTCTGCGAACTGTGGAGGAACTGGTTTGGATACCTTTTTTTCAACGATTGTTTTGCGAAAATCTTTTGCTTTGTCAGGATAAATAAGCACAGTCTCTTTGTGTTGTGTGTCTTCCTTCTCACGACCACACTTTCTTTTGCGTTGTGGAAGAACAGATGCAGTATCTTAAACCTGAAACCTGATGACACGGATGACAGTTTCGAGACTCACACGGGCCACCGCAACATTCTGTATGTCTTAGTTGTGTGTTCGTGCGAAGTTACGATCTTTCGTACTGTATNTTTCGTGGATGTCACGTCCATCTCACACGGTGGTTGACTCCATTTTTACAGTTAATTCAGGAGTTGAGGTTTCTCAAATGTAANCATTTGTCATTGTTGCATCACACCAGTTAAGATCGACTTTAGAAACTGGAAGGTTCAATGAAACATTTTTATTTTAGATTTAGGTTTGAGATTTATGTTTATATAATAACGTATGAGCCTCTTCATAACGATTTTGTTTCTGCAATCGTTTCGAAGTTATAGCAATGAACCATGGCTAGTAAAAGACCAATAAAAGACGACGATGAACATCAGTCACATTCGGAGCAACACCAACATTGTGAGTGATTTTTCTATCGTTTATACAATATGGAAACAATCATACTTAGCTCCATTTTGTGGTAATCACGTCGCTGTCGCATTACGCAAGAGTCGTTACCTTTATCTATACAACGATCAAAGGAAGTTCAAGAAAATCAGATTGTTATGAAATCATAGACTTAAAATAATCGCACGTAGCTTGGGTTCTCTTCCTTAAATGGCTTGATGTTCCAAAACAGTTTTGCCCTAAAATGCTCTAATATGTCCTGAAGAATCAGAGGTGTAGTGGGATGGGAACGCGTGCGAACGGCGTTCCCACAACTTTTTTTGGTGATTTGGTGAAGGAACCTTTTTGCACTAAACGTTACTTGAAGATTTAAATTTTTCATTTTAATTTCTACGTGTAGCGCCTAGAGCAGCATAAAAGATTAAATGACAGGTTGTCTCGTGTATAGTTCCGTAGCGTGGTTGTTCATTACTGTTTGTGACATCAACAATGGCATTTGCGTACTTCACACTTTTTGCGTTCATAATAACTTTCAGAGTAATTGGTCTTGTTGCCAGGCTGTTGCAGAGTCCGCAGTAGGTTTCGCCTTGCCTGAGTGGATTGAGAGAACTAAAGGAGCTTTTCGCCTGTGAGGGCATCTGAGCGATATTTCCTGGTAGAATTCGGCTTTAGCCTAAATCAAGGGTGTAGTGGGGTGAGGATGGCTTTCCCCCTTGTGGCGGCCTGGACATGCGCGCCACATGTAAGCAGTCACCGCTAGATGGTGCCCATAATTAACAAGTCACTGTGATAGTCACCACAAGCGAGCGAATTTTCGCAATTCACTTATCCCTATAAAACGAATGCAACCTAGTATCAGCAGAGTGATCTCGTTGGCTGAGATCTATTGCTGTTGGTTGCTTTCATGTTACGTTTAATGCCCCAAATTACCATCGTTCACTTGTATTTAGTAGTTCAAGGCAATGCAGACACCTGCATCACACACCTTCGTTTTAGCAATACACCCCTGTAAAGAATATAGTCGGTTTGAAAGACAGTTTGGTTTCAGGTGTTGCCCACAGTTATGGCTCAGGCGCAGAACAAAGAGGAGCTGCATTGCACAAACAATGCAGAAAATTTTGTCGAATGTTTTGCAAGGACTGTGCCAATTGCAAAGCCTGCGCTCAACCTTGAACGTTCACTGGTGATTCATGTGTGCAGCTAATGGTGCATCAGCGCGGTCAAACTGCGAAAGAAGTAAACAGTTTGGATAGTTGCCTATAGTTGGGCATAATCAACAAGCTGTCACCCTATTCTTTATCGTTACGTGTAAGTTATTGATAACACACAAGATGATGCTAGGCCGTATTGCAGCAGGTTGGTCTTGAGAAACCTCTTTCTCTTGAATACCCTGATCCAAGTGATTTTTGAAATAGTTCTATAAAAAAAACAATTTTTCTGTTCCAGGTTACATTGTCTGAATTGCTCCGTGCCTTTTCGTTGCGCAGAACTTGCTTTATATGAGAACATTCTTCGCTCATTTGCAAAGATTAGAACAATTGCGGTACGTAACTCTTGTATCACAAAGTTTAATAATTTGCGTTCAGGTAAAAAGTCTTTTTCGCCTCGAAAAGACAACTCAGGAATGCTGTGTCCCCAGAAGGCAAAACAAAAGTCTAAAGATGATTTCGATTCATCACGTAAGTAGCCCAATCAATAATTAAATTTTTTTACTTCATGAGTCATTGTGCCAGAATTTATATTATATTTCATCTAGATTCTTTCGTAATGGTTTACATTTGCATAAGCTATATTTGTAGTTTGATTTTGCAAAACATAACTTTCATGAAACAACAGATTAAATCTTGAGGGGTATCTCAAATAAAGATTTGCTGGAAATAACTTCAAATTGTCTTTACCTAAAGTTTGGTGATTGTAATATGGCTGATGCGTTTTTACATTTAGACTTTTGTCAGCTCGTACGTTTCCTACATATATCTGAGCATTATAGTTAAACATAAAATCTACTTTTAGGCTACTACACATATTTTAAATCTTTTCAGAAAATACTAAAAATAGATTACTTACAGGATAAAATGCGGGTGGGTCTGCAACTGACAGAACAAAAATATAAACGCTCACGTTGCAACCCATTCAAGAACACGATTTAAAACAGCTTTTGCAATGTAACCAGGATTGCGGGGTCGGAGGTAAAATGTCCGATTCAACTCCGACCTGTAGCTTCCAAAAGTTTCCGACTGCGACTACACCCAAAAATCTGATTCCTTGCAACTCCGACTCCGCAACCCTGAATATAACTGAATAAAACCAGGCGAAAACACTTCTGCTGCTTATCACGCCAAAAGGGGCTAATTTCGAACTCAATTATGGCAATCATTTTGACGAACTCTGGTTGCTGGAGAGCGGATACTTGCCCAAGTGCATGTGAGAGGTCCTGGGTGACAAATATGTCCAAATCAGCAGACAATTTCATTTTGCTTGTTTTCACCTATTTGGAAAGCTTATCAGATCACGGAAATTAAGGCAACGAAAACGTTACTCCACCGAGTAAGGTGACGCACTGTCAGTTCGTTCGACAGAGCTTTCTTGCCGTGCGACAGGCTTGATATTTACAGAGACAGTGAGCAGTTTGTTAGTATTTCCAGTTTCATTGTTACTTCGTAAAATATAAAGGGTTTTCGTGCAAAGCCGTAATGAAAACCAATGAATGTTTTGCAAATGGTTAAGATCCCAACGGTCCAAGCCTCATCATAAATAATTACGCGGTAGAATTGTTAAATTCTAGACAAGAAATAAGCGCAATGATTTTCAGAAAACGAGCCGGAGGTTGCTATGTTATAATGTTTTGCCGTAATAAGAAAGCTGTTCAATGCTTACCCAGGGCTGTCGCCAGCGGGGGGGCCAGTGGTGCCCGGCCCCCCATTTGAAATCGGTGCCCCCCATTTCACGTTTAGCCCCTCGGTTGCTACATACATTCAATACTGTATTTTTAATATGTGCCCCCCCCCTTCTGGTTTTTGTCCCTTACTTCTGTTTTCTGTCCGCCTTGCTGTAAAATCCTGGCGACGGGCCTGTGCTTACCACAAAATTTAGTACCACAAATTTTAAAAGCGAGTTAAAGAATGTGACCTTGGTGAATAAATGTGCGTTTTGCGTTATNCCAAAGGATTGAAATGAAAAACACTAATCTTTTCAAATGTCAAAATAATTGTGTTCCGACCTGGAAATGCAGAATAACGCTAAACGCAAATAAAGGTCAAAAGCGTGGATGTGTGAAGTCGTCAGAAGTGGCGCAAACAAAGCGCTTGCCTAATATTAAAGAGCAGCTATGTCCAACCCGCGGGTCGCATGCGGATGCGGCCAACTGGTATGTTTTGTGCGGTGCAGTAAGTTTTTCATTATTGTGTATGCATAATGCAGTGACAACCTGTCTTTGTGTTAGTAATCTTTAATTCAACATTTTCGATGCCAGAGGTCTTTAGTGCCTGTTTATCATGCACGTACGCACTGGCAGATTTCTACGTGTCCACTGACACCTCGGTGCAAAACTGATTTCTAGTTTTCTGATTTCTGCTCATGTGTTCCTCTGCACTGAACTTATTTCTGATAACTATACCGCATTCTGTTATTAGCACTAAACTCTTGTGTGGCATAGATAAGGTTTTCGTCCCCGTCCCCGGCACAGCAAACAATTTCAGGCGGGACGAGTTTTCCGCATATTTCGAAGCCCGCAAAACCAGAAACACAACTTTGGTAAATTTTACAGTGTATGAATTGACACTCACAGCACGTGCTACGTAGACGTTCTGCAGATGTTTAAGATATTACATTCTAAGGAAGTCGACAAAGAGTAGCCGCATCCTATGACAAATTCGCAAACGAGAAAGCGACTGAAGGTTCTATCATTTGAACTTAAATGTTTCCTAAAGCTAAATCATAAGGAACGACGCGTTGACGGTTTACATGAGAGAAACAAACATGATTTTGTCGAAGAAGTTGTTCGTAAAGTGTTTCTTCTTTGAAGTGCTAACCATCGTGATAAGTAGATTTTTGTTACTTATGTTAACAAGACAAACGTTCAGGGCAGTTTGCTACAGAAAAGCACAGAATAAGTTAGCAGGAAGTCGTCAGTGAGAACATTTCGTTTTTAAATGCCCACACCACTATTCCATACATTGTCAGCGATATCTCTAGTTTAGAAAAATAATACTTATCATAACTTCAGAAACAAATTCACGTGTGTGAAGAAAAAGTGATGCAAATGAAGTACCGATGGATGTTAATGGAAGCTTTGCGACACAAACGCTTGTCTTCCTGCACTCTTTCCTCCTCACAATTGTCTGCAGTAGACGAGAGGAAATCATCTTCGTTGTGAATTTCCTGGTGCCAATGACGCCACTGCAGCCGGCACAAGTCAGCCGGTGCTCGATGTGAAATTTGTTAATCGGATTAAAACCTGAAACGCACGGGTATGTCTACATAATAAATTGCGAACTGCATGGAAGTGTAAAAACGCAAATAGAAAAACTATGAAAAACATGTAAAACGATAGAAAAACACGAAAAAAGATTGTTAATCAAAATTCAAAATTATGAGAAATGCCAATATGAAAGAAAATTGAACATGAAATATTAAAAACACTACCAATTACCACTATGCAAAAATATAAAATTTAATAAAAACAAAACTATGAAAAACAAATCAAATTAGTATAAAGAAAAATAATTAAAATATGGGTAATAGGGAAACTTTGCTAGTCTGGCTGCTGACCCAAAACCGTAAAATCCCGATTCTTGAGTTCCATCTAATACTGGGCGTATACAAGGGAAGGGAAACTAGATAGCCGCAAGGGCCACAACGTACACACGAAATATAACAATTTTTGCAGTGGTTGGGGCCCCTTGCGTAAGAGCAGGGTAGGGCCCCTATACATCAGTATCGACTCTTGTATCATTGTTTACATCGACCACCCGCGCTTTCACCCAATCATGCACCACATGCTTTCTAGTTCAAGTTCAATTTTCAGTTGCAGCATCTTAGTTGAGGACGAGTGAGCACTATGAATTTAATACTGAATTTTTACGCACATTTAATAACTTCCACTCTTGATGCAGGTGTTCCGTTCAACCCTATGTCCAAGCCGCAAGAACACTGTAGTTTAACCTATTCCGCAGCAAAGCTTTCCCAATCATCGCATACCCCGGCATTAGCCCGGCCATCTCAGAGGGCTATTCAATTACCNGGACCACCTCAGAGCGCTGCTCAATTACCCGTACCACTTCAGAGGGCTGCTCAAATACCCGTTCCACCTCAGCAGGCTGCTCTATTACCCGGACCGCCTCAGCAGGCTGCTCTATTACCCGGACCGCCTCAGCAGGCTGCTCTATTACCCGGACCGCCTCAGCAGGCTGCTCAATTACCCGGACCGCCTCAGCAGGCTGCTCAATTACCCGGACCGCCTCAGCAGGCTGCTCAATTACCC
>JGI24159J19872_10001734_pt1 | contig 24730 bp, 16 predicted proteins | sample Ectturendosymbi4_FD_19872 | JGI IMG/M metagenome (IMG submission 19872)
CCTTTATTTCATCCATAAACTCTTCTGCATTAAAATTAGAAAAATCATGCTTAAACTGGGCTTTTGTATCTACTTTTTCAACATGAGCTGATTTGACCGAGACAAAAATAGGAAGATGGTCCTATATTATATATATAATTTTATTGTCTATAATGCCATGAAGAAACTAATGAAAAAGGGTTAGGACTGATTGTTTAAATTTTGATGTTTCCCTATGCATTCAAATTAAAAAAACAAATTAGAAGTAGAGGAAGAAGGCATTGGGAATATATTTTTGTGGATTTTTATTACTGTTCAAGACTGCACACAATTTCCTAGTTTAATAACAAATGTACTCCTACAATTAGTGAAAGATATCATCAACGGAGTACGTTACCAGCGTTGTGAAAAACCGCTTGAGCAACAAAAAAGGTCTTTCAGCTGTTTAATGTATACGTTGCAGAAGAAAATTTGGAAGATGAACTATAGTTAATTCAGTATTCGATTATCATTTCAAATCAAATAAGGACACTCACATGTTTTTGTTCGTAGCATAAATTTTCTGGGTTTGCATTCAGACCCGTCGCCAGGATTTCGCAACGGGGGGTCAAAAACCACAAGGGGGCAACATTTTTTAAAGACAATATTGGATGTACGCAGCAAACGGGGGGCCAAACATAAAATGGGGGCACATATTTTAAATGGGGGGCCGGGCACCACTGGCCCCACGCTGGCGACGACCTGTTTTTAATGTACGAAGCAAATACCGGTTTCCTTCATTGTGCAATCTGGGTTTATTTGAAATCACTGAATGGGAGCCCTGCATGTGGCTGTTGAATACAGATATCTTGCCAGGTATTGCAGCGAGACAGTGACACTGCTGATAACGGTCAGCCACGTATAGTTTCATACTGTGTGAAAAGAAGCATGAGTAAATCTTTAGCAGTGCTTCCACAAGTTGAAAAATCATTGTTAGTGTGAGACTGTGATAAACGTGCCCGAGTGAATAGCTTAATCAAACGACTCTTATGCAGGCTTCTTTTCATGCAGCATAAAAGTCCGTACATGTAGCTTATTGCTAGAATACGTCTATGCAGAATTGTGGCAACACGTCTTTATCGTAAGGCTTAGGTCTGACTTCTTAGGGAGCACTAAGTGTGAAGTTATATTTGCTGCCGCGAGTTTTCGTAATTCATCTGCTCAGTTTTTTTATGCTTGCGTGGTGTTCTAACTTAAGTAAGTTGTCCGATAGTCTTGTCAACATATAGTTCTACTTCTCATTGCTAGAAACAGTTTTGTAAGAGTGTCTTTACACCGCTCATGGTGTTCTGGCCCTTGATTATTTTTAAATTATGACTTATTTGTAGAAAGTGCTCAAAAATGGATATTAGGCAGTTTATGAAAGGAAAAGCATTCTGATAGCTGAAGTGTAGAAAACATTTCAGACAAAAGATTGAGAATTGAGGTTCAACCAGCGCAGACTAATGGGGTAGAAAGGGTAAAGCGTTTTGTGAATGTCCATTTGCATGGCATCGTCAGCAACCTGTAAAGGATAAGCAAAATTTGAACGTTGCCCCCACCCTAGAAAAATTTTTGCGGACGTCCATGGATGCACAGATTTCGATCTAATTTTTGGGTCATAAAAAGCGTGGTGTTGTTTGGTTCAATTCTTTTAAGTCACTCAAAAACTATAAATACCAAAGTTATCAGTTTCCCTGACCCATCTACTAAACTCAGTAATAAAAAAGCTCTGCAATTTTGACGCGTGGTGAACAGCCTAATTATGAAAAACCAGCAAAGGAGTGTTTTGATATCCGAGCGCGAAGCCCCCAAAAGTGTGAGGCCCCGGGCATTTGCCCGGTTTGCCCAATGGTTAATCCAGACCTGCATATAAAGCTTGAAAAAGTCAGTACTTAGTTTAGCTCTTTATCCAGGGAAATAGAAGAAAATTGTTATATAGCGATTTTGTTTGAATGCACCAACCTCTGAAATAATTTCAATGCATTTATAGGCAAGTTTGTATGCACTGCAAAATGAAAAAAAGATAAGCAGTATAACATCAATAATGCCGTGAGCACCACAAATGTGAGATATAAACAACATTAAAAGACATTTATTTCAGATATTTATGTAGTTCTCAAACGGAAGCCACTTGGCTCACTATAAGAAGAACTTTTCATCCCTGGAAGGAAATTTGTTCCTAGGAAGAATTGGGGAGGAAAAGCGGTGTATGAAAAATGTTAAGTTTTTATTATATGTTTATTCAACGCATAAACAACTGCACAACGAGGTTGGTTTAGATGGGAATGCCTACGGTACGCAAGGACAAGCTTGCTTTACCGCAGTGACAGACGTTATAGGCGAGTCTGCTGGGTTCATAATTGTCTATTGCTTCTTCACAGTAGGTAGTGTGAAACATATGCAAATATCTTTTTTGTAGTTTTTGGTGGGGAGGAATTGACATATTTGGCTTTGTAAGGGGGGAACATGAAAAAAAACTACTGGTTTATTCAGATTGCAAAAAGTCCAAGTAGCTGATAAGAACTTATAAGATTATGTTTGCTACGGCTTTTTAATGGGTCGTGCACTTCACGTTATACTTATCTGCTATGCGAGTTATTTCATGGCTGCTTTTGCAAGCTTGTAGGTTTAGGTCAAGCATAACAACCAGCAAACACAATTTTGAAACACCGGTTACCTTGACTTAAATAGTATAGAGACAATACACGCGACAGATTTAGAAAAGTCGGCACATTTTGGTTTCCACCACAACGTCATTACCTGTTTGCTCGGTGTAGAGCGACTTCACTTCACTCCACTCGCTCGAGAAACCGGCAAACACCGATGTAAAACTTGAGTCAGGTTCGGATGAAACTTGAACGTCGTAGTTAGTTTCAGATCTTAGGTTTGTAATTACGTGAGATGTGCTCCTTATATTTGCATCTGCCTGATGAAAACAACAGGTTGTTGATGCTGTTTACTTCCGGGCAGGCGAACCCTTACAAAAAATTGGTTGATCTTGGCATGAAAGTTTAGGAAAGAGGAACCTGCATATTTTAAAATATCAGTTGGTGTTTTGAATGATGATAAAATTGGGATGACAAGGTAACACTAGTTACCGAATTTTACTGATTGTAAGCCGCGACTTACATACATTGCTTTTTCATCATTTCATGCGGTTTACCATCAAGAGCAGATTTTGTTTTTTTAAGTTTTATACGACGCTCTCCCTACGCTTTGTCTACCCAGGGGTCTCCAAACTACGGCCGTCGGGCCAAATCCGGCCCGCGAAGCCATTTCATCCGACCCGCAAAGTCATTTTGTTAATAATGAAAAAGTAATACATCTACGAAAAATTTGTTGATTTGGTAGAATGTGACATATCACGAAACAATCACATTATGTAAGATGTCTGGCCCTCGAACTGCTGCGTAATGGCTTATGTGGCTCACTGACAAAAAAGTTTGGAGACCCTTGGTCTACTTTATCGACCAAACTCTGGGCCAGAATAGGCCGATAGATCAAAAAGAGGTGTTTCAGACCGACTGTGACCGTACATGCGCACGGCCAGCAAACACCTGTGTACAGTTTCATATCGTCTGCTGTTTCAGGGTATTGCTGTAGCAGGATTATTGCTGAGGCTAAGTGGGTCCCCTTACGTTTAAAATCAAGGGCAGTTTACAATCGGTTTAACACGGTACAGGTTTCAGAGAATGACATAAAACTTCTCACAAGTTTAATTTCGAAAAAGCATGATACTTGGTTTTCACGAGTATTCTTCATTATTTCTTTTAATGGTCATTGTTTCTCACCAGTACCACATGATAAGGTCACCTCTATAGCGTCATGTAAGGCACTTCACTGAGAATGTTTATGCGTCGCTCCGTCACAAGAGATGTTTTATAGCTTTCAGTGGTCAACGCCTGTAATTTCTGAACAATACTACTGCATATGTAAAAGTCATCTTTTGAAAGTTTTGTATAATAAGATGGCGTATCGAAACAATTTTAACAAAGCGAATGTGTTTCACAGTTGAAATCTGAAACTAGATTTTGAAGTTTGTAATGGTCATTTTTATTGTTTGTTTGTCTTGAGAGATTGCACGTGTGTTGGCTGTAACAAAAAATAAGGCATCAGAACGTCCTTGCACACCGTACCTTGCGGGTTTCATAAACCTGCAGTGCGAGTGCGCTTATGAAGGGCGAAACACAATGCGTTAGTGTAGGAAGTCATTCACCCGGCCATCGCAATCACAAAGCTACTGTAATATTAATCCACCAGACTGACATATCAGAATACGAGATACGAACAGATTTCTTAATTTCTAAGCTTACTCAAATGCCTTGCTTCGGTGGTTGGTGCCGAATTGAGTTTTATTGAGCAAAAAGTATTCTTACCTGCCACGGATGACGAGAACGATGCACGCGATATCTCACTTTGTACGTAAGACTCATCAGCGCGTTGACTTTTGGCTTGCTCCATGATACCAACAAAGCTGTATCCCTTTGACCAGGTGTTCTGCCGTGGTTGACAACACTCAAGTTGGCCGGAGGCTCTGTCTTGACTGTTTTGAGAGTAAGCAAAAGTATCGTTTGCATTGTTGTTGTTCTACTGTACATTCAGCAGCAAGCAAGAAACACGCGTTTACGATACATCACAGCGGCAAAACACATGCAGGTAGTACAATAAAAAAAAATTTTGCTGACGGTCGAAATGAAACGCTCTTTATCAATATCAGCATGAACGGAATAAATTTATTGCAATGTGTAATTTTCGACCATCCAAAGTTAACGTATCAATTTAGGAAATTACTATGAAGCATTCTTTGAATACTGTTTTAAGATGGATGAACAAAAACTGACAATGAAACAACGTAAAGTTAAGTCAGTGCCACTATGAAAATTTCCTGCGACAAACTTCCACAACGACATTGCTTTGTACATTTGTAGCAAACTAGCAAATGCATATCATTAGTTATTTTGCCAATATTAGCCAACTCGTAGTTTCACATGCAAAGTTAGCAAACAGGCAGCAAGCAAAAACGTACCATTCCTAGCAAATTGAGTTTTTTCCTTGTTCCAAGTACTTTTACGATTGATTTGCAAACGCAAACAATCGCAGAATAATGTCAAAATTTTGTTATTTTTAAGTCTTCAAACCGTAAAATATTGCAGCCTTTTATCTATATTAAGACGTGGATCATATTAAAACTGGTAACCAGGCCTGCAGCCACGGGGGGAATTTGGGGGCAGTACCCTAATTTGTTTTCGTGTTCCCCCAATTTTTTATAATAAAAAAGTCTTGCCCCCCTAAAAACTCATTTTCACCCCCAAACCTTAAAACCTGGCTACGGGCTTGCTGGTAACAGGCATTGATTACATCTACATTATGCTTTGGCCATATATTGTAGATACCTGCCAACGACCACCTGTGTCATACTTATAGTTAAAGCATCTCTTGTAAAATTCTGCAGCAACAAGCCACGAAAGTGACATGACGTGTGCATGGTTTGTGCTTTAGGTTATTGTACATCACACCGCAAAAGTGTGTTGAACATTTAACCATGATTTTACTGCACTGCTAAATCTTTCACCTGCAATGTTACTACACATAAGGCAGAGCTGAAACTAAGTATTGTTTGCCCTTGAATTATCACATTGGATTATGATTTATGCAAAAGAGATTAAAATGTGTTAACCATATTTCACAATTCTTTTCAGCACATTCACTGACTAGATTCTAATGTCCTTAATCATGCATGACTCTGGGTGACTTGTATGTTGAGTCAACTGATTTTGTTTACAGCATGTTTCTCATCCATGTCGATTTATTCGTTATTGTAGTTCAACTTTGGATATCTTCAGATAGAAAATCTTTTGGTCAAAATTTTCTCTTCTGAAATTTTCGTAATTATTATCACTACAATGATTTAAGTAACCTACATAGGATAGGAACTTAACTACAAACAACTTTATTAGGTTTTTGTGCTTTCAGCATTTGCCACCACAGATACTCACCCATGTGGATTAACTAAAACATTAAATGTTTCAAGTCTTATTTGGAACCGAAGGTTTGTTAAATTGAATGATTGCCTCTTTTAGAATAAAGTCGTGGACAATTTGCTGTACGGTTTTTGAGTTACGCTTCGGTGTCACAGAGCCATTGCTCCGAGTAGTTAGGTTTCGTTGATTTGGTAACTTGGGTAGCAGCTGGACCTTTCACTGGAATGAGCAAATCCTCAAAATTTCTAAAACGTAGTGTTTAGGTGTATTGTGATGCAACTGCTGCAATGCTCAGTTAAATCGCAAACAGGCACAGTGTTTCGAATTGACTATCATCAAATAACCTTCGAGGCCGCAAATTTTTAACATGCATTTCACAAACACTATGTTGTCAAGCGCTTAGCTAAATTAGTCGCTTGTTGTTGAGCTGTGGTCAGTTCCATTCATGAAGCTTGACAGTCAAACAATTATGCAGTTTTAAGACACAAGCGAAAAACAAAAAGTAGACTAACATGGAATAGACTTGTTGGAAAAGTAACAAAATAACGAGCGATTAAGTTTTGAAACAGTTCAGAGAAAATATTAGTTACAGCCAAGATGCTCCAGAGAAAACTTAAACGTGCGTTTGATAGATTCTCCAAAACTGGCTAAAAATACTTTTGAATAATTAACCGCATGAACTACGCTCCACCAGTTATAAGTTACAGTTACACACTAACACCAAAATTGAATTGGTTGGCAGATAGCATTTACCAACGAGCGCCAGTATAAAGGTGCGTGCAGTTGTAGTGTCCAGCATAAGACTTTATTGGACATACATATCACACCTCAATGAAGAAATAGGAAAAAGTTTTGTCCGACCTAAAATTTTCTTGGTCAAACTTACGTGTGAAACACAAAATCATCTAAGCATTCCAAACCAGTTTGAGAAAAATCTATCCTATAAATTATTAGCGGAATTCTACCATAAAGCTTTCTATTTTTCGTGCTGTTAGATACATTTAATTTGCAATGTCTGCAGTATTCGGCAAAAAATTTTTCCACCCTATTGCCCAAAAGCAGGTTGCGATAATAATCTAATGGCACATTTCATGAATACTGTAACTTTTTTGTTTCTTTTCAATGATATCACTTCACTTGTTCCGTTCAGGCTGCATCTGTGAGCTTGACACCGGTGTATGGCCAGCAGCGCCCAAGCTTGTTAGTGCAGGCGTTCAGTCACAAACATACGAATAAAAAAAATCAGTTACATGTGCGTTACAATGTCTGTGTAAAATTGCGATTTAATTTCGCACTCTATTTGCATGAAAGACAAGGACTTGTAGTTACTTTACATGCACATCAAACCAACACTCCAGTGCATTTTGCTGTTATTGAAACGTGGTGGAACTTGGCATGAAACTTGCGTGGGCCTTTATCCAGCATGACGTCGCAGTTGCATCAAAGGACTGAGTGGAATACTCAGTGATATCATTGTTTTGCACTAGACAAATAACACGCATCACAAGCTCCAGCTGTGCTTTTGTCGATAAGTGGAAAACGTGCGTTTTTCCTCACCTCACCAAAACAAGACCATGCTCAGTATCAAACCATTTCACACCACTTTTTGAGTTGAAATCTGATATCTCGAAAGTTGTACTGGGGCAGTTTTATGTGGCCTAAGTGTTTTAAGAAATTCGTTTATATTTCAAGGGCATAAGCGAGAAATAGTCGGTTATAGTAACGTAATTGGCTAAAAAGCAAAACTGTGTTGCAGTAAATATTTTTTAGAAAGACCCAAAAATGGTGTTAATATCTGACAACTTGAAAAGAACCTGCTGCAAACGCGTGTGGAAATCGTAAGACAAAATTTATTTTAAATTTTTAATAAACCACTGAAGCAATTGCAAGAGATATTCAACACATGGAGCAGTCGTAAATGATTTAAAAACAATTGCCACGACTTCATAATAATTTGCTTACTTTTCACAAACGGTCTGGGTTTTGAAAAAATATATATAAGACAAGGAAGATGGCGTAGTTGGCTGAACAATCAAAAAAAAATATTTGTTCCACACCTCCTTGATGCTATTTGGTTTGCACATGTAGCTTGCATCACAAGCTTTGTTTAGTAACGCATCTACACACCAAAGGCTGCAATGTAACTAGCATCACCCATGCAAGTAATCCACTAAATTTTTACCATACAAATTTGGCAATTGTGGCAAAGTTTGCGAATTGCTAACGCCAAGCTTGTTCCTCGCTTCCAGGTGCACGTAGTATTTCTTCGACATATATAAATCCCCGTTTGAATTTCTTTTTATTCCCTCTACATCCACCGCACAGTGTACATGAGAACGTTCGGTTTCATCATCGCTCCTGCGGTGGGAGTGTCGCGAACACGGCGCTACTTTCCAACTTTCCGGTTCCGGCGAGGTAAATACATATTCAAACGTGTTATCCCTTCGACAAAACCGAACATAAAGTCAGGACTGCTGCCTTAAGACTTCAGCTGATTCCAAAATTGAGCAAAACCGGGAACACTGACCGAAATAAGATCAAGTATGGTGAAATCAAAGGGTATTTTTACAATTGAAACCGTTTCAGTCGACTGTGAAAATGAACGTTGGATCAGGGTATGCATCGCCGCACCCTCTAATGCAGTGCTTCTCAAATTTTTTGTCGCTGCTGACCCCTTTTACTGCATCCAAAACCGCTGCGGACCCCTTGATTTTGTCAACATTTTTTTGGTTATTGAGAAATTAGATTTGGTCGCTTCTGAGCGTGAAAACCCCAACCGACCCGGCAAGAAGCAAATTTCAGGCTTCGGCCTGCCGCCAATCGCCGTCACCAAAATCAAATTAAAAAGGTCAGTCGACTTGCAACATGAACATTTCAGACTTCAGTTCGGGTGCGAATAATGGCCCAATTGGGCGGCTGTTACAAACTAGCGGACTTTCTCGATTGGATTTTGTTTTACGGACCCCCTAAAACACATTCGCGGGCCCCTAGGGGTTCACGGACTTCAGGTGAGGAACACCTGCTCTAATGTATTGCAGCATCCAGGCATGGCGTTTGGTGAAGCCCAGTGGATACACCAGTCCCGTCGCCAAACAAAGCTCCAAGCCCCCCCAAAATTGCAATACGACACACTACAAATAGTGGAGTTTTTGTCAAGCTGTAGAATGTCAAGACCCCTGCACAAACATAAATCCCCCCATTGAAGACTTTCTGGTAACGGTTTTGGGATACACTCCAAAGTGAGAGAGAGTTGAAAAAAAATTTCAACTTTTTGAAAAAAGTTTACAATTTATGAGGCGCAAAGTCGTTGGGTGGAAAACTAATTACACAACTTCCCGGAATCTTTCACTGGGTTAGTGACAAACGTATCCTCAGCTTTAACGCCATTCATTATAGCTCACTACACATTTAACCGCACATGTGTGAAAGTAAATTATACTTTTTGTGGCAAACAAATTTTGTTTGAAAGTATTCAAAAACATGTGAAAATTGTATCTTTTGTTTCAGTTGCTGATCTTGAAATGACTACGAACTTTAATTTAGCTAATAATTGTTGTTACAAAATGTTTTCAGCCTGCCACATTCGAGAAAAAATGGAAGGCAGTACAGGTGCATTACCGCTCTAGCACTAGCACCATATGCTTCAAAACTGTCGTTACATGTGGAGACGTTACACACGTAGTGCACACTAGTCCAGAGTGTCTACAATGTCACTGAGGGGTTTGACCGAAATCGTGGTCATGCAGATGATCTCAACACAAACTTAATATTTTTGCTGCTTCTGTATAGGAACTGAAAATGCTATTCTTGAAAACTCATAAGTGACCAGCACTTAATTACTCAGCTGGGCCATGCAATTAATACAGATGTCTGTATTTTTCACACTTCAATGCTGAAACAAATTACTTTTCACGACACTCTTGCAGACGAAATTATTCTGAAAAACATTAAATTGATTTACACAACATATCAGCTACAAACGACTACGGAAGCGATCATGCTGATTTTTGCCGCTGTTACAGTACAGAAGAAGTTTGTCTTGGGTACAAAGCAATGAAAGAATTAGATTTCGCTTTCGTCCCTTTGCAAAAACGAAGCTACTGCCGCATGCCTGTTCCAGCCTCACTAATCTCGTGCAGAGCGTACCGGCCAATGCTGGTTCAACAGTAGTGTTCGACGAAAGACGACCTATGGGGTTTTCGGCAATCACCTCGACCGAGTAGTTCGTGAAGTAGGAAGATTTGACGGATGTGACGTCGCAGGCGTCACTTTTCTTTGACACGAAGGACGTAAACACTATCTTTGGGCTGCAGGAATAAAATCGTGCAATACACTAAGGCCTGATTTTAAGCGTAAAGTTCCTTTTCAAAATATCAGATTATTCTAACGCGTGTGAAGAGTTTGTGGCATAGCGGTTCAAGAGTTCTTGTAAATTTACTACGAGCACATTTTTAACATGATCGAAAGCATCCTGTTTTCTTCTTCCTTTTACAAACTACTTTTGTGAACACGATGTGCTCTTGTAAATTCTTTCTGAAGATCAGAAAAATCACATGAAAGTATTTTGCGTTAACAGCCTCGATCATACGCTAAAAGTGTACTCTTGTCAGCCAAGATCCAAAGGAACTTTCTGGTCTAATCACCACGATGACTGTTCGATGTTAAAATCGCACGAAAACAATTTTGGTCTGCTGCTAAATTTTTACTCACGTTAGAAAATAAAGGAGAGTGTAAGTAGTTGGCAGATGCGTCTCTCTTCCCTTATCCCAACAGCAGATCATCTGAGTCACTAAGCCGTTAGTGGAGCATGATATATTGGACGGTTTATCCGGTGGGTCTGCAAACAGTTCCAATCTTTGATTAGACATGTTTTCTCCATGATTGCTTAGAAGATATGCAATTCAAAATCAGATTCAAAGATTTTCATTGTTTCTCAGACAAGGGTTTCTAAGTTTAGTAACAAGTTGTTTCGCACACAGACAGAAAAATCATTCCAGTGTGAGCGTGAAACAACTAAGGGAGTCAACTCAGAAAAAACGACCACAGATGGCTGGAAAATTTTTAAAGAGCAAAATGTGTTTGAAGAGGCGAAAAAGTCCGTCATTTAGCGAACACCAAGCGAAAGTCAAAAGTGGTTCACTTGAAGTTGCTTTTTGCAAGCAGAGTCCACTTTTACCAGAAAAAAGCAAAACTGTCAAGCAAGAGGCATATATGTTGATGTAAATTTAGGAACTTCACGGAGTTAAGGCGGGGTTGGACCTGAATATTTCCATGATTTGTGGAGCAGGAGCGGATACGGAGTCAAAAAAATGAGACTCTGTCCACCACTGCTAAGTGGGCGACACTGATGCATATGAGGAGCAGCCTGAGCTCAAAAGCGCATATTCAGTTTGTTCATGTGATCACTAATGATGAAATTTGCCTCGTCATTGTAAAAATGAATCCAAGAAATCACGATGGTCTTAGATTCGCTGGCTGATGGTTTGCCCGAAGACACGTCTCTCAGTGTTATTTTCATCGGCCTGAAGTTGCAAAATCTGTATCTTATGGAAGCAGGTGAAGCTCTTGCGTTATGCGCACAACTGAACTGAACCTTGAAAGATCTGTCTCCTAGAACAAACGTCTTGCGGATTTCCTTGAAGACTGTTCCAAACATCGTTTCACAGTCACGATGTGATTCTCTCTGTCCTGACTGAACATTGCCGGCCACTGCGACCTTTAATATTATCCTGTACACTTCCCATCCACCTGAATTTGTCCGAGAGACACATTATTGCGAGTCTGCGGAGTGTTTCTACCTGGAAAGTTCCTCCGAAATTGTCGTTGAGTTTTTGGACAACTGATTTCGTCGCGAAATAGACCTCTATAATCTTGATCCTCTCCTGCACGGAATATCTGGCTGCTTGATCCATCGAAGCTGGGAAATAAAACTATGGATCTCTAATTATGTTTTACCTGGAAAACAGCACACTCAATTAATTTGATATGAAATGGTAGTGATAAGAAAATGGATACGTCTTTTTTGACCACCGTGTACCTCACTATGCTTGATGAAGATGTTTCTACTTTTACAACAAGAGAAAGACCAAGGGGAATGTCAAGGCTAGATGACAAAAATGCAACCGATAGATCAGAAAAAACGTTTCGTCTCTTATCAAAAACAGGAATTTGTACTAAAATAAGAGTAACTTCAATTTTGGTTAACTGTCAAAAGTATCAAAAAAGTGAGAATCACTGGAAGAAATTGCGAATAACCGCTTGTGCACTCCGGTGAAACGTTTCACCAGCGAATCGAAGCAAGTGTTGAAAATGTGTACTTTTCAAACTTACCTCGGTTTGTGCTTGTGCCTAAGAAATTCTTGCTCTTATCTAAAAATGCTTGATCGTGTTTTTGGTAAAACAACAAACAACTTTGGCAACCAACTTTCCAACTTTCATAAAAAATTATACCAATGTTGTTTAAAAAATACGGCAAGCAACAAGGGTCAGGAAAAACAATAAGTCAAAGACCACGGCATAAGATGTTTGTTACTTACGTCCAACTGCGACTGACACAGCATGCAAAGGCTCCTCAGTATCTTCTGCAAAGCATCCGTACATTCCTGAGATTTCAAAAGTCACATTGTGCAAAATCAGTCGCGAGGCAATTGTCAGGTTCGATGACGGCCGGTTGGAGCTTGCGGAACGCTCATGACATGACAGTTGTGATACTTCAGCACTGTATCCTTCCGGTATGTCAATCCAATACGATTGGCTAGGCTGCAGTTTGTAAAAAACATACGCATAAACATTACTAGGGTATTGACATCAGACATGCTGGGCCAGAAAAACTTAAACCTATTTTTATACTGTATAGGTTTAGCTCCTTATCGGCACAGACATTTGAGTTAAAACTCTGCAAGTGAATATACTACAAGTTTTAACTAAACAATTCATCTTCGAATTTCTTCTTGCTTGGAAATTAGCGCTTTTTTAACATATAAAAAGATTGTCCACGTTATGGAGAAGGATTTTTCGAAAACGATTAAAGCATTAATGCGCATTTTAAATATTTTTAGAAGAAATTAGCGCCTTTATCAGAAACGTCATAACAACGGAGATATCTATCAATTTGTTTGGAAAAAATGCTGCTCAAAACGTACTTTTACCTCTGCTTTCCATAGCCACAAAATGCTTGTATCTCTTGTTTGATCTCCAGAACATGGTGTGCTGCCGACAGGCGCGATGCAGTTTACGACTACATCGGATCCCACTTCAGCCACTGCAGTATCGATGTCGCTGTAGGAGCAGGCTTGTTGGTGTTGAACACTCCACAAGACAAAAGTCAGGATTAGAGTGCAGGCATTGAGCTGTTTGCTTTCACAATGACTACGTTTGATGCAAGCCAGCATGGAACACACAGCAATACGCGCCAGAAAGTCGGCCTGGACGTGAAGGTGTGTTGAATGTTAATAAAACAGATCTAGGTGATTTAAGCTGTAAACAATAAAAAATTCTAATAACTGACCTATACATAACTTCGCTATTAGTCGTAGTTTACAACATCAAATATGCGAAGCAATAGTTACAACGAAAACGAAGCCCTATGCAGTAGTAGTAGTCCACGTTTTAAATCCGGTATTATCCCCAATACAGAAGTACCTGAATTACCCTAACGACCTTCCAATCAATTCCAGACCTTTATTCCACCTCATCCGATTCAAAGCGTCCTCTTGACACAGGCCAATTTTCTTGATTTCCTCTTCCACTTGCCATATGCATTCTGATCTTTTGCAGTGTATAGAATGATGTTCACACAACTGGTAACACCTACAGCTTACAGTATTATCAATTTTTGTTTGAGCGCTTTTATCAGGCGTTAACGTCTTATTCTTCTTCTCCGTTATTTGAAAAAGAGGAGGATAGGAAGACGGAGTCATGCTCGCAGCCGCGGCACACTCGCAACCTCGGCGGATTGTTCAACCTTAGGCGGCTGCGAGTTAAAACCACGACTAAGCGTGTATTGATTCGTGAACTGCTTTACGCCGATGACGCTGCCCTGCGTTGCTCACTCCGAGATGTACTTGCAAATCCTGTGCGATCGATTCGCTAAGGCCTGCACTGACTTCAGCATGACCATCAACTTCAAGCAAACTGTCGTAATGTCACCCGGAACGTCCCAACCACCACGCATTCTCACCAACGGTTCANTGCTTGAAGATGTCGAAAAGTTCTCTTAGTTGGGATCTGTTGTCAACTTTTCCAATAGTCTGGACGATGAAANCAACCAACGAATTGGAAAGGCTTCGACCGACTTCGGGAGACCTAGTTCTCGGGTCACAACAGATCCCAGATAAGATAAGTTGTTTGGCCCCGCCATGAAGGATGCCTTGCGAATTGTGACTGGATGCCTGCGTCCTACACCAGCGGACAACCTTCCCATCCTCACAGGCATCCAACCTGCTGAGCTTCGTCGCAATGGAGCCACACTGTCTCTAGCGCGCCGTGGCATGGAACCTGGACATCTGCTCCACTCAGCGCTCACCAATTCACCGAGTGCAGATGCACGGCGCTTCAGATCGAGGCGCCCGTTTATACTCCTGCTTGAACAGATTGGGTATGGCCTCCTCTGCAGCCTGTGAGTGTGGCGCAGAAGAACAAACCGTCGGCCATGTGGTCCTCCAATGTCCAATTCATCGACCTCCTCATGGACTGCACGGCCTGACGGTTCTGGACGATGAGACAATTGAATGGCTGCTCAATACTTGTCCCGATATCAAGTGCGGCCAAGCAGTGGTTTGAAGAACTGGCTCCAAAGAAGAAGTTCTCGGGTTTGGAACAATCACCATCTCACTATCAAACTAAAGGTCAGGGCCTATTCCGCGTATGTCCTGAGTGTCCTGCTATACAGCAGCGAGACGTGGTGCACATTCAACCATCAAGAAAACCGTCTCAACGCTTTTCACTTCAGATGCCTTCGCTCCATTCTTGGTGTCACATGTAGTAACCATGTCCCTAGCTCTACCATCCTGCATATCACCGGCTCATATGACCTCATCACCATCATGAGGCATCGACGTCTGCGCTGGTTGGGCCACGTCCATCGAATGGAAGATGACTGCATGCCCAAGGATATCCTCTACGGCGTGTTCTATAACGCGCCTCGCAGAACTGGAAGACCCAAACTGCGCTACAAAGACGTCATCAAGCGTGACATGGCGGGCTTCCACATCTCCCCACAGTCATGGGAAACACTTGCTGCCGATCGCAACCAATGGCCTGCTTCTCTGAGCGACGGATATTCGTTTGCACCTACAAAATACGTAGAAACAGTAGAGAAGTGCCGAGCTCATCGTCGCCAACGACGGGATGGGCCATAGTAGTAGTATTTTAATAAGGTTCATCTATAATAAGATACTAGCGTCTCTGTTTCAATATGAACGCGTGTATTACACCTTTAGCACATTTCTTGCTTCAGGTTTCCAAAACTTGTAAAATTGTTTTTGAAGAATGTGGGAGGAAAATTTGTAAATTGTTTCAGATGTACTTTGTTATTGCTATGAAATCAAAGTATAAATTGCTTTAGCAATTGATTTATAGCAAAAACCTACATAAGTGTCCAAAAGTCCTGTTTTATGGAGTGATGCACAGGCAGAGTTGTTGACAAACCAGGTTAGATGATAAGTGCATGCACTGAACCTGAAAGTGCTGTTCGGAAACTTAAAACAACATAATTTACCTTCATCCATTTAAACATAAAGGTCAACTCTAAAGACACACAAAAGGAGCTAAAATCCTTTTTGTGTGCCCGAAACGAACGTGTGTACACCACATTTTTTGCCTGAGGACAAGTAAGTTTGTTTCTAAAGGGCAAAGGATTGCGCATCAGGTTGTTTGGGATCATAAGACCGAACAAAATTTGCCTGCACGAGAATATTCCCTGACTAACGTCTCACTTTCCATTAGCACTCATTCTCACAAAAACAAATTTTAGGAAAAGGCTATGGTGTTTTTGATAAAAAACGTGAAACCATAAAAATATCGTGGAACGAAGAAACCGACCGGATTGTATCGGGCAGTCACCTGAGGATTGTATCAGTCACCTGCGGATTGTATCACGCAAACATCGCAGTTTAGAAGCAAAATACCCTCCAATGCACGTCAGTTTTTCGAAACCAACCAACGCCCAGTGCACACTACAATTCGTCGTGCACGTACGAGTAACAAAACAAACGAATCGCTTTACGGGAAGAACTCTCGGTTTCTCAACTCAAACAGTTTGGAATTTACAAGAGACCAAGTATTGTAACAGACGCCAGAACAAACCTAACTTACAGTACTTGTGATGAAAAAAATCATTGAAATATACACTTAATTACCTGCCATCTTCAACTCTCAAGATTATATTAGACTCTGACATCTTCACAAAATGGCTTGTCTTTCATGAGTTTAAACTTGTTTGTCGTACAGTAGCAATGATGATTTTGAATATTTCACCAGAGAAGGTTCAGTTTGTAATTGTAATTTTGGCTTGTTTATGTCCATAGATATTTCGTTTTGAAAGAAAGCATTTAAGCGCTACAGCATTTTTACAGATTTACCGACACAATAAAAAAAATTTTAAGCCTTTGGTAACTTTTTAATTTTGCGGTTTAACGAACAAGCTTCATTTTTTGGAAATGCGCAGAAACAAAATAATATTTCGTAAAGACGAAATGAGTTTTATTATCCTTTGTAATGAAAAACATTGCTTACAGCCGGTTAAAAATTGAATTTAAAGAAAAGATTAAGCAGATGAACCTCACAACAAACTACTTTATTCACATAAGAAATTTAGTGAAAAGTTTAACTTTATAACGTTGCGTGGTTAGCTAAGCATGTTTCTGCTGATTTTGATAACGATAATCATCATGATTAGGTCGGAAAGTTCCTTAAAAGTGCATAAAGCAGTGAATGCATGGCTGAGAGTAACATCAAGCGAAACACATTGGTTCTTTGAATTTTAAAGGTTTTCAGGTCCGGATTGGTTTCAAAGATGGAATGCGAAGAATTAGGTAAAAACTAGACGCAGCTCTACCGAACTGCATTCAATTTATGAGCGAAAATTTGACATATTTTCTGTTTTCGGTGCTAGTCAGGAAAACGCATTTTGAAACTATTAAAAACCTCTGCAATATACTTCGACATCAGAAGGTGCACGCGCCACATTTTTGTGCCGAGTGTTTTAATAAGTCTCAGCACTTTGAAAAGTGTGCATGAATACAGTTGCCTGCTTGTTCACATCAACAAAAACAAGAATGAAGATATGAGCGATGATGCGGTAACAGCAGGCCTGTTTCTCTAGGCAAAATATTCTACCAAACCCTTGAGCATTGCCTTTTGTCCTGTATTGCGCTATTTGCACTAATGGTGAGAACCTTTCGGGTTCATAGTAAACGGCAAAGATCTGTGTGCATATTTATTTAAACAAACTGCTCCATATTTAGTAAACAGACGCAGCCCGGAATCTTCAATGTTTTTGGACAAGTCTTGAAACTTTGAGCCTAATATCCTACCGTTTTTGTCCTGCCGCTGTTCTGTTAAAACATCCACACAGGAGTGTGAAAAGGTAAAAAATGTAGATTTCAGTATGTACGTACTTGCCCATGAACGTCAGGTCACTGGTCTCAACAGGTGCAACGTGCCCAGGTTAGTGGTGAAACTCTTGGTTAGATGATACAGGAACCAAGTACGTGAAATGGGTAACTTCCCTCTTATATTCCTTCACTGCAATTGGGATGCTAAAATGGCATCCCTCTCCATTTGCTTGGCACCTTGGGAAAATCTCGGATCAGCTTAGTTTGGCCCATAAAAAATGTTCTGTTGGAATATGTGCGTTTTTCCTTTAACAAATGGTCCTTAAAGCCTTCTGAACTTCGTCAATTTGTAACTAAAAGGCGGTGAATTTAAAACAGCTGCAAATAACAGTAAGTAAGAATTTAGTACGTTTATCAAAATCACCAAATTCTTATGGTGTACATACTGAATTTTCTGGAGAAGTTAACAAGCGCATCATCTTGCAGAAAGATGGCAATCAATTTTAGAGACTACTGGAATGATTTCACTGTGTTGCCTATGGACTACAAGGCACCTTCTCCCTGCGTTCAAGTGCATTAACAAACACTATGTGTTTGTCCACGTTGAAACAGATACCCGTAACCTTGTATCCGGAGGCCTGGTACAACCAACAAAAATGCCCGTCGAATCACTACAGAAGTTTGGTGTGTTATGAAATCTTATTTTCCACCCGTTATGTAGCACTGTTGTACGATGATGAGACAGTGCCGTACTCACTCTCTTCCAATACTGCTCGTGCTTATGTGTCAAGTGTAACTCCTCTTCTGTGTTGTTTAGTATGGAAATTCTTTTAATTTCTATAGCGCACAAAACTATGCGATATGGATTTTCAATCTAAGAAGAACAAAGATATCAAATTGAAGTTCTTAGCGAGAAGTCCAAATATTTTTTCAATAAGAAGGGCAAAATGTATATATCGTAGTGTTGAAGCAACACAGCGGAGACCATGTATCAAAGGAAGACATGTTTTTATCCTATATAATCGAAAGCTGAGAGGGCAATGACTTATTTCACAATCTTAGCCATAAAAACTGCGCTGTTGTTTTTTATTGAATATCTTATCATTCCTCTCATAAGTAGAAACTACACCGAATTTGTTGACCAGAATAAACCTCAACTTTTTAGAAAAGCCAGTGCACGTGAAACAAAGTTGTGCAGCAGCGTAAGCTTGAAAGAAAGTTTAATTAAACACTTTGAATAGCTCCTTTCCGTATCGCACATGTGCCGCTTGACATTGGTGCTGTTTTTCATTTTTGGTGCTGTTTTAGCTAGCGCACTTGCTAGAGCATCAAAGATCTCGCATACTCCAACTACACCTTGCATCAGACGATATTACACTCTTCGACTGTTCTCGTCTCAACATTTCTACAGCATGAACAACTTATGAAAGTGCCTGATGCAAAAGTGTATCAGGCCTACTGTTCTAACCTGTGCTGCCCATGCCATAAACATCATTCTCGTTTACTTGTTGACCTTTTGAGAAGTTAGCCTGCCCAGCGATATTTAATTGTGCCCGCGGCTATGACGCTTCTGTGACGAATGCGAACGTAAACCAGCAATCAGTGAAAACACAAAGATGGCTGAACTGTAGTAGCAGTCGCTTGGTTCACATTTGACTCGAGAATAAGTCCCCTACCCAGCTGCTTTCAGTTGTAGCGGTGACAAAACAGGTAGTTAATATTTAACTTTGTACCACAGCCACAACGAGCAAGTCAACCAGGGAAACCGACAGGCAGCAGATGTATGAATCACTTAGATCACAAAAGGATGTCGCAAGAAACTGCGTAGCTACGCTGACTTTCTGATCAGGTAAAATGCATGCCAAGCTGAAATTCTAAACAAATTTAAACACTGTAATTTCAGGATAGGCAGTGAAAAGCCAGATCGACGCATTGTCTATGCTCTTTTAGTCACACACTAAAATGAGTCATTCCGGAGCAATGTTTAGTTACTAAGCAGATCATCCTGACTTGCGCAACGCCACACAAGTTTGCTCGTGGACAGCAAAACACGACTTGGAAAATCTTTCGAATAGGAGCACAAGCCTCTGAGCCAGTTTGGGCTTAAAACACAGTTTCTTTGTAACTGATCTGATCTCTTTTGAACAGAACTTAAAGACAGTTTGCAACAGCGACCAATCATTAGGCCAATCCTCTCTACTTTTTTCAGTCTTGAACGAAAAAGCAGAAAAGCAACAACGAACCGTAGTAGCAGTGGGCGACAGTCAGACGGATTATTAACTGAAGGATAGTATCACTTGTCACCTCAACTGGCCAATGGGNTAAAAACTCACTGGCTGAAACTGACAGCTGATCATGACTTAACTATATCTCCATTTCACCTACGACAAACCTAATCCTGTGGCAGCCAATAGCAATGCACGCCCTGTAAATCTTCTCTCTGCACTCTCACTTGATTTTACTTTTTTCAAGCATCCGTTTTATTTGCAACGCTGTTTGGGTTGCTGCTACTGTCCTGAGGGCATCTCGTGAGAACGTTCGGCAGCGCACGTGCTTACATAACCGATTTTAGATGAGCAGACAACTTTTGCAAAGTTAAGTACGACCTTTTTTCTGCCCACGATCTTTTATGGAGAGCAAACGCGTGTGGATAAGGGTTCAAAGTCCGATGAAAACGTCGGTAAAGGTTCTCGTTTTATTGATGCCAGCTCGATCCATTTACGTTCTTTGGACAGCACTTGTCTAAACCGGTGTAAACCAGTACAAACAAAAATAGATTGCATGAAAATCCTAAATTAGCATTTCTCAAATTTACATTTTCAAATTGACGCCTCTGTCGTACAAAAATGACAGGCTGTTTGAACCAACCCATGCAAAATTATTAACAAGTGTGTGTCAACATACTAGCAGAGGGTAACTTAAGCTAAACAGCTTTTAACAGCTTGGTTGTGTCAAGGAAAATGCTTCCAAGGGACCTCAACGAAAGAGACGCATTTGAACCTTGTACGTTTGCTTTAGAATACGATTAGCTTATTACTGTTAACGTTTTTGCGGATTGATACCTGTTGAAGGAAGATACTGAAGATTGGAATCCCCGGCAGGACCACTGAGTTAAACCCTTCGATCTGGTAAATGTATAAAAGAACAGATTTGCTATTTTTGGGAAGTCAAACAAATATTTTAGATTTTATATCACCCAGAACCAGGCCCGTAACCAGCTTGGGACACCAGGAAGGACGAATAATTTTCTGAGAGGGGCCCAAATTTTTTGAACTATGTCCAATAATTTTAAACCATGTCCAACGCATTTTTCCACAGGGGGAAAAATTTTTCTAGGGGGCTTCGCCCCCCTGGTTACGGGCCTGCCCAGAACTATAAGTCCTATTCCATGCGCTTCGCTCAAGCGCTAAAGATTCTAACATTTTACCGTTTCACTTGTCTCTTTTCAGTTGTATATTGCCTGTGTAGCTTTAACAGACAATCGTACAGCAACGAAAACCGATTTTAAAAATCTTTAACAGGTCCTTGGAAGCGGTTGGTGTAACCTGAACAGCTCCTTCGTCTATTTTTACCTAAGTAACTTATCGATCTCTTGGCTCTCGGCATCAACAGACATGGTGAACGTATTTCAAAATAAGGGTATCATGCTGCTTTGCACTAGAATATTTCGAGTTCTTGCCTCTGTAAAGTCGTAGTTTGGTGCAACGAGTGTTGAGGATCCGGCAACAGGAAGAGGTTGGTCAAGCTGAAAAGGTTATCGATAACAGAGGCTGTAGTGATGTTTCATTCACCCCTGTGCAGGAAAGCATGGGAGTCGAGTACGCCGTGCCAATATTAAAAATGTAGCTATAGGAACGAAACAAATGTTTTAAAAACTATTTTGGTGTCAGTAATGGTAAAATTGCCCACTTATGATAAGTTTGCATTTTATCCAAGTAAGCGTTATTAGGCTACAGTGCTGCGAAGTATCTGATGTTTCTGACTCCAAATATAGATGGAAAATCGTTTCTTATATGTCTGCAACTGCAGTTAATGTAGAAATTTTCGAAATTAACCAAAGAAAAACAATGAAAAGTCTTTTTTCAAATATCGCCTCCTAAACGATGGAGAATCTTCACACGAAGCCGACTGCTTCACAAATCTGCGTACAGCCACCGTTGGCGGCGTAGCCACTTTTCCATTGTCCAGTTGGTTTCATTAAGGTTATTTGGAATGAGAAAAGATACAGTAAATTCCATTTTTTGCAATCAGATAACCAGGCGCGTAGCCAGAAATTTTGATAGGGGAAAAACAACATCCAAGTCTCAGCATTGAAATATTTATTGCCCCTTGTTTTTACAAGCATTATCCATAACACGTGCATTTTTCTGGCGTTTTTTCTCAATATCTATATTCAGATTTAAGCCGGCAAATACAAAATCTATTTTCATTAAGCCTAATTGACAAGTTTTAAAAGTTTTTTTAGTAAAGTTCGAAACGTCTACTTTGGATGAAAACCACCATTTGCTCGTAATACTTTCTTGCAAAAACGCTTGTGAAATCTCGAAGCTATAAATGCAAGATCAGCATTACGTTTTTAGCAGCGAATGTTGCAGTTGAGCAAGAAGTCACCGTGAATGCCATCAAGATTGCGCTTTTTATATTTATACGCTCCTGACATACACCAATACACGTTCAATCGAAGCGGAGCAGCAAAATTGCTTAAAGACACCGACTCCCAAAGTAGGTCTGCAAAACTTGCGCGCGTATAAGATGTGGATCTTGTCCACTTCTTGAGCGACTGGTTGACGATTCCAGCTGGTAACGCAAAGGCTGTAGGGCCCCTCAACGCGTTTGAAAAATGTTTGAATTTTATGTCATTAAACCTGCGAAATGCGACTGCGGTAGCATTTTTACGCTACTTGCACTAAACTTGCTTCCCAAAACAGATTAGGTTTTTAGCTAGCTATTTGGAGTTAACAATACAATTTACACGTATGATATAGACAATATTGTAAATTGGGGAAAGTTGCACATGTCTTCTAAACAAACTTGCATACCATTGACTAACTCAGTCTGCACAAAGTGTGTATTTGCGAAAACGAAGCTATCAATTGATTATCACTACGGTTCTGCACCAAAATTAAGAAATACTTGGTCGCTGCAGCTTAACACAACGGTTGTTTCGTTGGTCTAGCCAAGTGGTTCACAAGGTATGGGTCGAAATCCAAACAATGGTGGCGAAGGGTCAAAAAATGTGTCGCGCCGAGGTGTTCCAAACAGGAGTTGCGTATTTCTAACGTTACCACTGCTTGTCTGTGGCTGTCTGTAGCATACATACTTGAGAAAAGAGTAGATCGCTGACATTAAAAACAACTTAGCATCTTACTGCCAAAATTCATCCATACAATCAATATTTTTTCATACGTTGTTTGAAGTATAAATCGCGAGGTGTTCACCAAACGTAGATTTGGGTCGCGCTCAAGAAAGGTTGTGAACCCCTAATCTAGCCATTCTTGCGTAAGCAGTTAAATTTTTTTTAATCCATTATTTTTTAATAAACAAATATCAATCGATTGGGAAAAAATCAATTTAGTTTCATTTCAGTCACATGCGCTTTCTCGAGAAAACAGATTATCGAGAAAACAGAAAACGCTTTATCGAGAAAAGAGATTTCAAGCTATTTGTAAGTAACGGGAGTGTCAATACCCTCAGCACTTACGAAGCATCTTCCTACTTAGGCTAGATTTTGCTGGTGACACTTCCCGTGGCAGCTGAATGATTTCAAATTTAGTGTAGGATAGGTAACTGGCAAAAGTTGTAACACCTTCAGCCTATGTGCAGGGTCGGACTCTGATTGCTTGACAAAACTTTTTTACGATCAGGCAAGTTAATGGGAAATTATTGATGAAAACGTTAAGACTCCACATAATTGTGATTGAACTGTCACAGTACATGCATAATCATCACAAATAAATATCTAGAATAAATGGTATTGCTGCTAAACAGTATCTTTATCAATGGCGTAATTGCGTAGTAAAAAAGACTGAAGCTGGATTGCTTGGCAGACAAAGTTCGAGCTTCAAAGCATGAAACGTATATCACCGTCACATTCACGCTTTTGGTTTCAAAACTGCACAAAAACCTTCGATCCTCATTTAAGGTATTTGTCGGCAAACTGTGGGTCTCGGCCCAACTGTGGGTCGTTTAACACTTTATTGGGCCGCGCAACACTTTCTACGTTGTGGTTGCGTGGGCCGAAGCGATAGGCTACTGTAAAAAAAACTATGGATCATCAATGTTTTGACGTTAACTAAGCATTGTTTTTGTCATTATACAGTTTATAACGTTATCATAGGATTGTCATATAACAAGTAACTGAATACAGCATACGTTTGAAACTAGGCCGTCAAAAAAAGCACGGGCCTTTACTTGCGACTGAAAAGGCATTTTGGGCCACCAATACCAAAGTTTGACGAGCACTGATTAAGGCTACGGCTGATGCTGCAGACAAGCGTAAGTTATACAGTGTTCGTAGTTTCGTACGTAGCACGTCAGCGTTATCAGAGAGGAATTTTACCATGGTCTTCTAATGAAGCTTACATCACCATTAGGTGGGATACAGCAAATTATGGTGCGTCAGAAACAGCTACAAAAAGCGTTATTCCTTGTTCTGTTTTCGGTTAGTGATTACAAGTGCTTAGATACACGTTTGGATTTCATTATCATAAATTTCCACAGGAAGCGAGCTTCAGGTAAAGGTCAGCCATGATATGAGTTCTCCAGCATTTGCACAGCACACAACGTTAGAGTAATCATGGACAATTAGAATTAGGGTCGTCCATAAATGACGTCACACCCTAACGGGGGGAAGGGGTCACCAGATTTGTGACAAATTGTGACAAGGGGGAGGGGGGAAGTCAGTAGTTTTGTGATGTCACACGAGTCGTTTTGATATGCATGCTACACGCAGTCATACCAGCAAGGAAAGGTGTGGAGGACAATATGTTTCTATTCCATTTACAATAGTTTTCTGTTGCAAACAATGAGGAAATTTTTGTCGATATTGCTGATGGTTTAATTGCTTTTGTAGTATGTTTCCGATAGTCGGTCAATCATTGTTGGATTTACAGCTAATGGTTAACTATATTGTTGTACTGTCAATGTAGCCAAAGCTCATTCGATAAAATTTATTGACTCCCAATTCCATCTACT
>JGI24159J19872_10001736_pt1 | contig 24703 bp, 9 predicted proteins | sample Ectturendosymbi4_FD_19872 | JGI IMG/M metagenome (IMG submission 19872)
ATGTTGTTGCAACCTCTCCGGTGGTGTTGCGTTGATTGTGTGATTCACCACAAACGGGATGTGCGTGAAGAATACCACCATTATATATGTAGCGCAAGCAAGCAATAGTAAGAGAGATTGCGAGCATGATCTCTATTGTTGCTTGCTGCCATGGTGCGAAGCTTTGCGCACATACCGCTCGGGATTTCCGATCGCAACAGTGCCGATTGCTAAATTATGAAAATATCTTTTAAATTATCATGTTGATTGTCATAAGAAAGTAATGAAGTTTAAAGAGTTCAGCAAGCTTTCCAATAAATATGCTTCTAAAAAAGGGTGCAGTAATAGCTGTTTTAAACATCCTAATAGCTGCTTTAGATCTGAAAAGATAGCTGCTCCAGATCGTCTAAAGGTATTGTCTGAGTTTTGAAGTGTGATTAGCCCCAATTTGCAAAAACATCTAACATTTTTGAATTTGTACAGAAGACTCTTTTTTGCTGTGATCAGGTAAAAAGACCAGAGTAATGTGCTTGCTGAGAGAGCTGTATGGAGTTGGCGTGGAAAAATTACGCATAGAGAAACACCAGTTTACTACTCCATCCAACAAAAAGATTGAGATTGCTACTCTTGCTAGCAACTACCACATTGAAGTCACACCCAGTGATGCTGGCATCCATGACAGGTGATTTGATGTGTTAATTCATGTTATTCTATTTAAAGATTTAAGGACTGCAATATGGCTTTAATTGCAGAGTCCACTGATTCTTTCAGTGAGTTGTGTCCTTAGATCCCAGGTGTTTAAATTTGTGTGTGCTACTAACTAGCACTGTCTACGTAATGTTTTTTTGACTTGATCCACCAGCTGACTCGATTGCATGGCAAGCAGTTGTTTACACAAGCACAACACTAAGCCGTTGCTTCATCCTGTTAACATGTCAACAACACCAAGTGGTTGCAGCCCTTGTTTGCTAGGACGGCAACACAGCTGCCACAAGAACCAGTTGCATTGAGTGCAGCAGAAGCAGTCCATCCAGACCAGCCTACATTGAAAGAAAAGCTGTTCATTGTCAATAATAAAGTGATGGTCAAAGTCTGGTAACTGCACAACAGTGTTTGTTACCAAATGAAACAAGCCTTTCTGATACTGTAACCAGAGTTTTTCTCTTTCCTGATACATTTCGGTCATTAATCCGAGATAGTTTGAAGACTTTCTGTCAAGTTTTTTTTATTTTCAAACGTTTTTTTGTCTGAAAAAGGCATTATGACTGAATTGACTTAGGGTCAATAACTGAAAGAAAACCCAGACTGCAACCCCGATGTTTTGAATGATTCAGCAATAAATTTGTTCAGGCAGGCTAGGTTTTAAAAAGCAAACCTAATGATGCCAGCACATTGTCAACCAGTGACCTGTAACATCTTTTCACCACGCACATGCAATTTTGCATCTTGAAGAACAGTCTTTTATTCTAAACAAACACATTGGTGTCAGGTTTTTGTTCAGAAAACACTAATGTCACGTTTCAAATCACCAGCTCAACTCCACTAATATTTTTACCTATACGGACAATATGTTTCACAAAGCATTGTAATTGGTCACAAACTACATACAGCACAGGCTGAAACACATATTGGTTAAGCTAAGCATGCCTGTGAAGGTGGATCTCGTTGAGGCCAGTGCCTTTAGTCGTTTCTGTGGTATGTATAGTAACCGTTGCATATAATGGTATCTGGCGTTACTCCAAATAGGTGAGTAAATGCTCCCATTGTGGGCTATTGATGAAATATGTGCAAGACATCTATGTTTGTATCAAATATGTGAACAGGAAATTTATATATAATGTGATGAGGTTAGACAGAGGAAGAAAAAACAAAACAGTTTCGAGTTAGTGTTCTAAATTTTTCAATGTTGTTTGTTTTTTTAAAGTATATTTTCTGTTTGTTGCCAGTTTTTTGAAAATTACGGTTGGTTTGAACGTTAATACAAGTGTGGTCTAAAAGCCTTTTCACTTGAAGCTGTAGTCTTGTGAATTGAACTGAACTATATTCTTGTGACTTACTGACCTTTACATTGAATCTTAGTTGTTGCAAGTACTCATTACACAAGTCCTAAAAACAAACGATTAATCACGCGATAGCAGTGTTGAATGCTGCTTGTTTTTTTGTCACAACACCAGGTTTGTGGTTGCTTCACAACATGTGGAAATCCGCTTGTCATTCAATGCCATGAAGCAGATTTGGCATCCCCTACCCAGCCAATACCAAAGTTCACTTGTCAATGCTGTACCCTGCTTTCCTCAATACTGAATGCGCTTCAGAATGAAGTCATGAATTGAATTTTTTATGTCAGTAGCCATGTTAAAAAAAAAAAAATTGTGATCCAGAAAGTGGGGCATTGCTTACAAGAATAATGTGACCGTTTTTAAATCGCCTTCGTTTAACAAGCTGTGATGACACTGATGTTGTGATATAGGTGAGCAAAATTTTGCCGTTTTCAGTAACAATTGACCTGTGCCCGGTGATAAATTGCAGAGTTGTAATCCAAGAGCTTATCAAGACTGTTGCCCAGGCTAATCAGCTCGAAGCTTCGACCCAAAGACATTTTAAGGTAATGTGCTGGCACATGATCTTAACATTAACTCGTCGTTTAACAATTTCTTTTTCACCTGTTGCTGTGTAGTTTGCGGCTGGTCTTTTTTCGCTGAAACATTTCGTTCATTTTTAGCTGAGACATTTTGGTCACTGAAAGATTTCGGTCATTTGTTTTACAGTTGTATTAAAACTCGCCATAAAAATGTTTTTTAGCGTATATTTTGAAACATTCTGACCGAAATGACTTAATTTTTTTCGGTCATTTCAAAAATGTTTCGGTCTATGACCGAAAAAACAGGTTTGCGAGACGCTAAACCTTACTAGCATTCTTTGATAGGTTTCAAAGCGGAAACAAGCGGAAATGAGATGGCTTTTAGAGCGGAAACAACGCGCTTGCTGTGCGTGATCTCGTATATCTTAACTGTGCCCAACCCTACCTGAAAACACTGCTCTTGAATAATTGTTTCTTTCTTTTGAACCCACTTTTAAGAAGTTTGATTCCGGCAATTGTTTTTATGCAGGGTTCTTTTTTGAATTACCTGCAATGATTAGTTAGCTACCACAACTTCAATTTGTGCCGGTTTTTAGCGAGTTCTTACTACAGTACATTCCTCATGTCTGCAGGTAATCGTTCTTACCGAGGTCGATAGGTTAACTAGAGATGCCCAACACGCCTTGCGAAGAACAATGGAAAAGTACATGAACACTTGTCGACTAATCCTTTACTGCAATTCAACCAGCAAGGTTTTTGTATTATACTTTGACTGCACGCTTAAATGAATTCTAATGCAATGCCTATGTTTTGGTGATTTTAATATAGTCAGCACGTTGGTTGGCATTAATTGAATACAACTTGACGCTGAATTTTGGAAGCACATGAGCCACACAGTTAGGTTCTCCCTGTTTTTGGCTGATTTGTTTAATGAAGAGTAGCATAATCATTGTTTTACAAACAAAGTTACACCTGCACGAGATCATCAATCGCCAAATTCGCTCTCACTGAGTCTGTTGTGCAGCTTGGTTTCCTTTCTTTTGTAATCAAATCTCATCCTGTACGAGACAGAAGTCCCAACATGTAAGTTCACTATGGGTTATTATTGGTTTCAGGTTATTCCGGCCATTCGCAGTAGATGCCTTGCCATTCGAGTGCCAGCTCCAAGCGAAGACGACATTTTCCACATATTGATGAACGTATGCAAAACTGAAGGCCTAACGCTGCCTCCAGCACTAGGAAAACGGTTCGTTCCGTTTCACAGTAATTGAGAGTGGCAATTTTTACGTGAAGCGAAAATCGTCTGCATGAACTGTCGAGACAATGCCGCGTTGTTCTTCAACGCAGGATTGCAACCGCTTCGAAACGCAACTTGCGCAGAGCGTTGCTGATGTGCGAAACCTGCCGTGTGCAACAGTATCCCTTTGCCGCCGACCAAGCGATTATGGAACCTGACTGGGAGGTACTAAAATATTTTGAACTATTGCCAAGCGACTTACGCGATCCCTCTTAGGATGGGATAAATCACCCCCAGTCTGGATAGTTAGCTGGTGTTTGTTGTGTTCGTATGGTAATACTCTAAACGAGGGATTCCCCCAACCGAGATTCATGAACCCCTGACCCTGGGGTGTGTGAGCCCATCCCACAGGGTTAGCGACGCGTTGGTGAAAGTCAAAACAGTAGTACGCTTATTGAAATAAAAACGTACGTCGTATAAAGCCTGATGCAGAATAGGTTTTCCGTAAAGAGTGGCTTTGTCATGTATTTCTTCCCTCGCAACGTATCAATGTAATTGACGTCGCAAAGCCTTTGAGATCATAATGCATGTGGCCGGCAAAGGTTTGTCGTACGGGCGTTGGCTTCCTTTTTCTACCGTAGTGACTTGTGGAGGGTTTGCGAGCTTGCATTGAAGTTTAGCGAATAAACTCTCAGTTCAGCATGTGCTACTTTAGTTAACCTCTGGTAGTGTGACTGATGCGTAGGCAACGTAGCATAGTATAAATGCGGGATCATATAGTGTCCTAAAAAGTTGGCAGTTCGTGGAGACATGCGACATCTACACGAAGTTCGTAGGCATGGAGTTTGTGAAACACTGCTCTAAAATATACCTCTTACGTGTCTCATCTGATCAGGACAATGCAAAGTTTGGGTAGTAGGCGTTACATGTGGCTTTTATTCGCAGAATTTGTATCAACGCTGTCTCATTGCCCAGACGACTTTACAATTGGTCTGAGAAGACTCAGCAGTCATGTTGCTGTCGTTTTAATTTTGAATAAGTTTTGCAAGATTCAGTGGCGTGGCAAATGAACCGCTCCTGTGGTATGTGTGCAAACAATACTTGATCGGATTACTGCAGACGTAGCTCGCGCTTGTACTTTATGCTCAGGTATATTTGCGAGAAACTGCTAATGCCATTGTCGCCGAACAAAGCCCGAAGCAATTGCTCTTGGTCAGACAACGCTTGTACGAATTGTTAACGAAGTGCATACCCACTGAAGTGGTTATGAAGGTATGGCTTCCTTGCCAGCTAATTTTATATTTATCTCGCGTATTCAACATCAGTCGCTGTTTGACAGGAAGAGCCGTTGACAACGCAATATCCAACTTGCTCCTCAAAAGCTTGGTGTAACGAACACTTTGGAACCTGCTGAGTAGGGCAACTATGTGCCAATAATCAATTTTTTTCTGTCTTTTCTAAAGTTTATGAAACGTCCACAAACCAAATTTCATGCTGCAACCATGAGCAACTCAAATTATTAGGTCAAAAAAGTAAAAATTTATCATTAGGTGAAAATATATCGTTAGGTCAAAATTTTCTTGCAACAGTTTTTTTTGCTCTTTATCGATATTTTATTAAAGTTATAACAACGGATATTGATATGCTTATGCAAATTTAGTTGCAATTCTGACATAATATTGGATTTGTTGCGATATCTGACGTAATAATGTTGTTTTGCCCACTACTGGATGATTCAATATTTTAATAGGCTAGGCGTAGTAAGGCAATAAACATGGTCTTACAGTACTTGGATTTTTTTAATGCTCAACCCATTATGCGTATAGTGTTTTAACTTCTCGATGTCCTCAGGTTTGACTCTACTGTAGCTTTTAATGTACTGATCAATATATCATGCCTGTGGTTAAACAACCAAATTCTATAAAGGTTCGAAGTATACATCTGAGTTTACCTCAACACCTAAGGGTGAAAAGTTCTCCGTTTTGGGAAAAATTTTGCCCAGAGTCAGGAACTTTAAGCGATAGTGTAAAGCAGTACTTGGTGTTGAAGTATAACAATGCAGAACCTTTTCAGTGACTTCAGGATATTTATTTACACTGGATATTTCTCTTGTGCTTTCGGTTTGCTTTTTGTCTACGGTTTGCTACCTCTGGTCTCGGTTCGGTCTGTCACACTTCGGATTTATGTATGAAGATTTTTAACCTATCGGTTGGATTTCTACTATAGTATATGCTTTGTATTCTGTATTTCAGTTACAAACGCAGGAGATTGATAGGTCAAAATAAGGTCAAAATTGGTGAATTATAAAGTGAAAATTTTAAGTTTGTAGATCAAAAATTGGTTGCCCTAGGGCTGAAGGCATACACATTATGCAGTACTTGATGTCTACATTCCCTCATGTTTTGGTAAATTAGAATCCAAAGCAAGATACGTTCGGTATGTTGATGGTGATGAGCTGATTTCAGACGACTTAAAAGCGTTTCGCTGTGCAAAAGAAGTTCAGGTTTTATGGTGCAGTTGCTTATTTCAGGACTACTTTTTTGAAACCATTAAACGTTAAACTCAGGACTTCAGATACGAGTTCATACGCCATGTATAAACTCATGTTACTTCAAAGAAGCAATTATAAAGGCTGTCCTTAAAACGTAATCTTTCTCGTTTCAATTAGAGTAAAGTTCTACCGCTCGATGGCGCAGCAAATCCGGATTGGCCTGTCTTGCGGATACAGACCTGTCCAACCAAATCCATTTATTTTACGCTGTTCGTTGGACAGCTGCTGATTTCGACCCTTTTTTTTAGAGAACACATTCTTTTTATACCCTTCGAAACCAGGTCTTCCCATGCGTGTTTAGCTGATGTTAATCCCAGCTAAAGGCTCTAGTGAAAATTATCAATTTCGGAACGATCTGGAATGAGCTTTGTCAACTGGTTGGGGTTTTTAAAATGCTTCGACACTGATTTCATAAAAAGATGATGATCTCAGATGACAACAGTTTTTAACGAATGAGCGGGTTGCTTCACGAATCTGCGAATGATTGTGGTCCTGAATAAAAGCAGATCTCAATTAGTTGGTCTCGTGTGAACGGTACAGATTAAATGGCCGCTTTAATATGAACCGGTAGCACTGAAAACACGTTGTTGGCAGGGATTCACCAATGAAACGCTATAAAATTTCAAAGGCAAATGTTTTAGCGCCCAGCTCTGTTACTGGGTAGGGTTCAGAGTTCTGTTTCCGGGCTTGTTTGCTTTAAATATTTTTTGAAGTGATTTAACATCGTGTGAACTAAATTATCAGTCGGACTTGGTCTTTTAGTGCTAGTTAAAATTTTTGCATAAAAACTTTTTTTTATCTTTTTTTAAGACAGTGTTTCTAAACTTGTGAGCTGGGAGAGCTTTTGCATGTGTGTCGCCAACATTTTAAGCGTCTTTACTGTTTATTGCGTGAAATTGTGTCGCGAAAATGTTTAGGTTTTGTAGTGTGCCGCAGCGTTTGAAAAGGTTGAGAACCACTGGTTTAGAAAAAGTTGTGCCCATTTCTGAATTTCTCATATGTCTGCATTAGCAAGCTGAAAATGATATCGGTGTTCTGCAGGGCTTTTCCATTGCGTTACTGTGATTCCCAAATCGAAAGTACCACATTTACTGCGGAACTTCGGTAAATGTTGGTCTATTGTTCTGATCTTTGTATGCTGATCGTTCATAAAATATAAACAATAATACCAAGTGGCGTTTCAGAAGAATGGCCAGATGCTGCGTTTTTGTTGTCATTTTCGGAAAATGATATCTTTGCTTTTGTTGCAAGTGTTTCTGATTTTAAAGGAGAACTGAAGATGTCGCAGTCTTCCAGCAGCAGAATCCAATAATGATTAAATTTTACAGGCGCTGCGTTATTTGTTATAGATTCGCCGCTAGTTATTTAGTTTACATGCGTTCGTTCTAAATTTTCGTCAAAAATTACCAGCTTAAACGCAAATTTCCGTATCCAATCTGCAAGTATGGAGTTGTTTCTGTGAAGGGGCTATACAACGAACTGATGCTCAACTGCGATGCGTCACTCAAGGCGGAGATTACCGAGATTGCAGCCGAGTACGAACACCGCACGCGACTTGGCCAGAAGCAGATCTACCACATCGAGGCTTTCGTGGCAAAATTCATGAGTATCTACAAGAAGTTTTTTGAGGAAGAATTGGACGCCATGTTTTGATCTCCGGTCTTGTGTGCCCACCAGTGTACTTAGTACTTAACACTTCCAGCCCGTGAATTGTGCGCGGTCTTCGGTTGCCATGCACGAGTGACTTCTTGCGTTTACTTCACTTTGCGATCAACGGTTATCAGGCATGACATGTCATCGGCTCGCTTCGAAAAACGAAGACAGGGCAGACAAGTTTTGGAAAAAGAACAGTTTATTACAGCTGTGCCGAAGCTCAGAACAAAGCTGTGCCGAAGCTGCCCTCTTTTTTATACGCTAATAAAATCTGATGTCACCTACACGGCATGATGTAATAAAGTTGTTATCAACAAAAAGTAGTAAATGCCTTCTGTCGTGAGGCCCTTCACGAAACTTTCGAACCTGCAGGGTCAACGTCGCCATATCCCACGATGCTAAATTTTCTAGGAAAACCTACCGGTAAACTGTTTTTGTTACGTCAAGTGGTTAATACATCATTTTATGGCAGCACATGGCTGTTGCCAAAGCCTGACAACGTCTACGTGACGTTATCAAATCGATGGAAGGCGCAGAAACGCTCTGTCAGATTGCCTTACATGGCTTTGATTGGCATTACCGAATTTGCTTCATGCTCATGTCGCACGTATCACGTTTACATATTTTCACTTTACACAATTGGTTTGAATGTGCTGAGATTTGAGACACGTGGTCTATGCGAATTTGCTAATACGTTACTTTTATCAAGGATCAGAAGCCGAAAGCGGTACGTGTATCTGCAGCGCAAAGCGCACGATTTTCATTCGAGTGACAGCACACATTACAGGGTTCCGACAACAGTACTGAATGTACACTGCCCGTAGAATGGTCGTTTGTCGTCGATAAACTTAATGGATATAAGAACGAATATTAATTCAAAATCTGCGTTACTTTCAAAGCTTGCGATAGCTGGTGAATCCAGTGTTACTCTGCGATGTTACACAAGCTTCTGTATACGTTTTTTTTCGGAACTGATCCTCCAATGACAAACTCGGATTCCCACTCGAATAGTACTCGCCGGTGTTTTCACATGTGTATTGTAAGAAACATAATACTGGGAAACTTCGTAATATGTCCAACGAAACAATATACAAGGCATGGAGAAGTGACCCAGGCGGTTAAACTTCGGTAGCAAGACGTCGCATGGCTCCCGCTGCTATTTCGTTGACTTTGCTCATGAAACAGTCAATGTAATATTCAACTTGGGGTCAATCCCAGGGAGTGCCTGCTGACGATGCGTGGCAGCTTTCCGCGGTGATTTCCATCTCGTCAAACGCAAAATAAGACAATCGTGTGCAAATGAAGTTACGGTAAAAATTGTACGCAACTGTTACGAGTCCTTTGAAACAATCGATATATGTGGCTTGAGGTGCAGAGGATTTTTAGCAGATTAATATCTGGCATGTGTTTCACTACTCATCAGAACAAATTTAACTGGCTTGGAGACGAAAAATCTAACTACTATTCGCGCACTCGTCTTCATTTGGAAAACGGTGTTTCACATGCTTCACTCACTGAAAGCTTGATATTGCATCTCTTAAAAGTTTTGTTCGTTGAAAATACTCAAGGTTTTCAGTAGCAAGGCGTCTCACGTGTGGTGTTAGTTTTTTCTGGCCTATACTTTTGAAGGACTCACAATGTAACCACAGCAAGTCACTGAGCGAAGGAAAATCAGCAATGCTAAGCTGTTGCAAGACTGGAAAAGTCAATAACGGCAAAGGCTATGAAACAAGTCGGCACAAAGTTTACTTGCATGTGTATATATTTCCACGAACCTCTCGTGGAGAATAGTAATTTAAAAAGACAAAGCAGCGAAAAGGATTTGTAAAATAGAGTTAGACGGATTAAAACGGAATAGTTTTGTGAGTTTCCGTTACATTTTTTTGGGAGCACTGCCGCAAAAGACGCGTTGCTGCTTTGTTAGTCCGTCCGTTTCAATAACCCTCGGTCAATGCGCGGCGTGTCCCTGACGCCGCTCGATGCTTAGCGCGTCTTCAGTCAGAGGAAGATGTCGATTCGCCTGCACATTGTGGAAGGGGATCGAATCGTTTCGGGCCTGTGGGAAAAAAAGGCAGCGTTTGTATCAAGGTATGGTTCAAATGTACAGCTCTTAGTTTTTCGGCCCACTTACAACCTGCAGGGGTTGGAGACGTTGGCATATTGCTCAGACCCGTCGCCAGGATGTAGCAGCNGGGGGGGGGAAACAGAAGGGGCCAAAAGTCAGAAGGGGGGCCCACATTTTTAAAATACAGCATTGGATGTACGCAGCAACTGGTGGGTCAAACGTGAAATGGGGGGCACCTATTTCAAATGGGGGAGCCGGGCACCACTGGCCCCCCCGCTGGCGACGGCCCTGATATTACTAAGTTCTGCGTTGCTTTCTGCTGTTCCCGAGAAGCAGTCGCCTATGATCTTCATGATTAGCCAGTCAATCCATATAGTTTTTGTATATAATTCTGAGGACAGGTATACCACCTGTCTATTTCTGTGGTTTGTCCTTTGTTCCTATTTTTTTTCGTTTGAAAGGCAAGCCTGGTTTTCAATCAAAAACGTGAGTTGATAGGGCCTGATGCATAATTATCCGCAGCACAAGCGCTCACCCTCCAGCAAACGGAACATAACAAGATTTACTGTGTAAATATCCTCGTGATGCACCGCGTAGAGTAAGGGGTACATAAAGTGAGTAGGCTACATTATGCAAAACTAGTAATGAAACTTCTTTATGATTAAGTGAAACTGATGAAATGTAAGGATTTGGCACGAAACCCAGGTTGACTCCAAAGATTTTCCGGGTCATATTTTCTTAACGTTATAGATTCTAATCATTATGTAGTTGCTCATGTGATCTGACAAGTGACATATATGTTTATGGAAGAAACGTGATTTGTAATTTGCACGAGCAACAACTGAATAGGTCGTGGTAAAAGTTTTATTTTTTAAATTTCCGAAATCAGTCACAGCAGACCTAGACATTTTTAAGTTTTCACTCTCCCATCTCTTCCGGGGCAAAATTAATTACCAAAATTCATCCATCCATGCTTCAGTTGTACAACAGACCTGGTTATGGCTCATCGGCTATTTTTACATTGGATTTAAAAGTTCAATTGTTTACTCACATTTCGATCCTGACCACGAAGTACTAGTCCTTCCTTGACATTCGTCACCTGTGAATGATGCAACACACGTTACTGGTGGCAGCTTAGAATACGTGGCACAGTATGTCGGTCGATTTGTCCGCATGCAGTGTCCCAGTTAAACTTACTGCTTCAGCTTGATAAAACACTGGGCATGAAGCAGTCGTTTGTCTGACGTCCTCGGTTTTGTTAAAATCTGGGTCTCTATTGACATTGCCCAAGTGGTAAAATCACAATATATCAAGCCAGTAAGACTGCACGAACTCATGAAAAATTATCTACTGTCTCACGTTTTAACGCATACTGCTTGTGATGAGTCAGTCACAGCAGTGAAACTCCGATGTACTGTACTTGGCCTTAATCGTTGGCTTATTACGAAATATTTTTCAACGGCCAAAATTGTAACTTACGTGGTGAAGCAATTTATGAGCAGCATTTCAACAACAACACTTACGGGGTGGGCATGGAAGACAATCTCGAGGATCTCTTCTTGAGTTCATACATGGGGCACCCATCGACCACGCGGCGTCCGGAGCAATCATTGGTAGTGGGTCGCTAGTTAAGCGGGATACTCTGCAAAAATTAATAGTAGTAAAGTAAAAACTTAAAGTTCGATCGCATTCAACTGCTTTCTAGTGACGTCTTCATAGCAAAACACAAACTTAACAGCTTTGTACATGATAGTTTTGAATCAGATGTGAAGGTCTTGATCAAATCGTTTCAAAAGATGTGAGATGACTCTTTGGGTTTGTGGACCAAAAGTTGTTACAAACTGAGTCAGTGTTTTCTAAAAGTTCATCTTAAATGGACTCATCGACGTTGTTGAACCCATCAATCTGGCTGACTCAGTCGTTAAAGATTTTAGACAAAGCTCGTGTGCACCTTACGAGTTCATCAGAGGGAAAACGTGTTTGAGCAGACGAGGTGTGCGCGTGTGATGGCTCTCTGCATTTCATGATTTGTCTCGCAAATGTCAACCAACAACTCAAACGTGGAGGGACAAGAAACTCATGGAATCCACTCATCTCACAAAGCAATGGTTTACAGAGCCTGTTAGCTGAAAATTTGCGTCACCTTCATTGTATAACATGAATTTCTTCATGGTGCAAACCCAAGTTTGTTTCATAATTTTGTTACAAATTGGTATGTTCAATAAAACGTTCAAATGCATCAAGATAAACACTTTCTAAAAAGTTTCCTACAACTTTCAAAAAACTGCTTTTCCGACAGTTGGCATCAGCGATGGATCCAGGGGTGGGCGATTGGGGCGCTCGCTCCCCCAAAACCTACGGGAGTAACTTTATTCACCATGATTTGTACAATTCGGAACACTGCATTCGCGATATAAGGCCGTTTTGTCGTCCACTGTTTTGTCACAGCAGTGCAGTGGCGTAGCCAGCCCAAAAATTTGGGGGGGCAAAATGTTTGATTTTAGGCAAATCACACTATTTTGTTTGGAAAAACGCCTCTCAAAGCACAAAATGGCTATGTTTTCCAACAATTGGAGGGGGCATGGCTCCCTTGCCCCCCTGGATACGCCTATGCAGCAGTGTTGTTAAGTATACGTCGTCTCTCTTGCAGCAGTGAACCCGTAATGAGACCTCACTACCAAATATTACTGAAATCGTTCCCCCTAACCTCACTGGCTGGATCCTCCCATGGTTGGCATTTGTTATCCGATGGTCTTATTTCTTACGCTAACGCATTACTGTTGAGCACTACGAAGCAAGTTTGAATGGGAAAAATAAAAAAAAGCTTTGCTAACAGTACAATAATCTCCTTGACCAAGGAATATTTAAACAGGTTTTTAAGGTGTTTTAGGGACCCGATTCGGATTCCTAGAATCAGAGAAAATAAATCGGGTCCCTAGAATCAGAGAAATCGGCTACCTACAGGTCCATACCGGGTACCTAACATTTTCCTTAAAAAAATGATTTAAGTCAAAGACTTGACTTTCCACTTTTATGTCTCTGAAAAGCAAACCTGGTTGTCCTGTTTTGATCGAATATTACTGTACTAATGAAAAAACGTTTCGAAAACGAACAGTTAGGCATAGAACATAATAAGTTTTATTTTCATAGGAGCTCGTCTCTTGTATTTAGTAAAACTATCAAACAAACAAAATAAACACATCTGACGTTAATTTTGTGAGTTACCTTTTCCACCTTCCCTCTCGAAGGCCATCTAATGTTGTTTTCTCCATAAAACCGACACAACCGTTAGACATGAGAGGAAACTTTTGCGCGTTGAAGCCTATTGGCATCCGTCGGTCGTGTGTAAATTTGCGGTTCGTTGTGTCCATGTACTTAGTGCCTGGCTGATTCTCTCCTACAAAAACACCCAACCCACATGAAATGAAAACTAGTCAATGCTAGTTTCGCGACAACAACAAAAAAAATTAAGCTGCATCTGATCAACAACATTGATAAAACTTTGTTTCATGCCGTGAACAGTATTTTTCAATGTGATATTACTACAAAATAAACGTCTTTTGTTTAGGTTATTGTGGGGGGGTCAATAAACGCTTTCTGCAAATCAAATAGGAAAATGTTGTATCACATAAAGTTTGCTCTGCCTTGTTAAAATTAGGAGGGATCAAATGAATCACAAATCCTTGTGTTTGGTCTTTTTCACTTACGTAGCGGAACACGAGTCTTACCTATCGTTACGCTAACGCTTATTGACTGCGCGTAGAAGACTTCAAAAATGACGTAGAGTTTCTTGACGTCGTTCAACTCGGGCAGTCGTTTGTCAAGTACCAGTCGACCTAACTCCATGCTTAGCGAAACGTCGTAGCACTCTGTGCCGTTGACTTTGATCTTGACGGCTTTTTTCACTCCGTCTCGCATCCCCGAGATGCGATACACAAACCTGGGAAAGTTGAGAAGACTTCTGTCAAACGTGTTGTTTAACATCTGGCGGTAGTGGGCGAGGATCTTTACATTTCACGAGACAAACTTCGTTTGAAATGATTTAGTTTTAGGTGCAAGTTTTTCTCACTTAAATTTGTCTTGTGGATCACTTACCTCAACGGAACACATTTATACATCCCATTCAGGCACTGTTTTTTTGAAAGATTAGTCATATATATAATTTATTAGCAGGAATCAGTTCAATGCTTTACGTCAGGGGCCTCCAAACTACGGCCCGCGGACCAAATGCGGCCCGCGAAGCCATTTCATCCGGCCCGCGAAGCCATTTTGTAAATGATGAAAAAATAATATATTCACGAAAAATTTGTTGATTTGGTGGTATGTATCATAGCCCGAAACAATCACATTACGTAAGACGAGCGACCCAAGACATGCTCTGTGCTAGCTTATGTGGCCCTCGGACAAAATTTTGGAGACCTTGCTTGATATAAAAATATTCCCACAAATCTTTCACATCGTCCTTGCTTATGACAGATTTGAAGCAGAGCTGTCATGGGCGTCGGAAGGGGGACGGGGGGGCAAGCACCTCTGGATTTTGAAAATTTCAGCAAAAAAGGTTGTTTTTTAATTTCGAGTGGTGAAAACTAAATTTCACCACTTTTGGCCCCCCCTGGAAAAATATTGGAAAAATCACCGAGTGGCCCCACCTGGAAAAAATCCTTCCGACGCCCATGACAGCTGTACCACCAGAATCATTTTCAAATTATAACTAATCCAGGAACAAACCATCTGTTGCTCTAAATTTTTTCACATATATTTTAGTACATTTTTCGCAAAGTATTTGATGGTCTCCATATCTCTGATTCATTTTACAACTCTTCATTTTTCTCCGACTATGTAACGCTTCCTTATGAGTTTATGTGAATGTAATATTTGATGTTGCGTTGTTTCAGCGTATTGTTCCTCTTCAGTATTACTGTATTCATCAACTAACACCCAACCCGTGATCTGTTAAGGCAAATGATTTTTAAGTTCTTGACTTTTTATTGACCTTGTGATATGGATCATGAGCTTGAGCAAAACATGTAAATGAACAAATGAATTAATAAAATCTCTCAATAGTAAAGATGGTTTTCATCGCAAATTTCATGAAAGTTTGGGTCCGATAAAGAAAAATATATTATAGTTTTCTTTAACTGGACCACTGTGCAAAACAGTATAAGGTGGTTGTTGGAAATTTTGTGTTAAATTATCATTTCTGAAATAGAATCTTTATGACTTAGTATTTCTACGTTAAGAAAAACAACTTTGTTTTGCGGATCTTTAGGGAGAATAAATATAAACCTTCCAAAGTGAAAGTAGTTTCTGAGCTAGAAAATCTTAGCAATAGCATTTTTTATATTGGAGACGGTTCTGCAAAATCGTTACTGAGTGCAGATATTTTCGAGCTGTTGGGCTTGTTAACTTAGCACACGCTACGGGCAGAACTTTGTAATACTCTTGTGACATGTGTTTCAAGGGCTAGGCTGTTTGCCTGGGATTATCACATGGAAGTGGATCCTGATGTAAGCCCCGTACAACATATGCCATGTAATGTAGCCTACCTGCTGCAGTACAACAGGAACTTCGACAGAGTCTCCAAGAACCGGTAAATATGAGAATGTTATCACCAGTAAAAGAACCGACTAAATGGATTAACAGCAGGAACATTGTAAGAAAGCCGAACGACCTTCGCATATGTTTAGATCCCAAAGATAAACAAGGCGATGAAGAGACCTCATTAACCTACACTAACTATCGATGACATTTCACCAGAACTTTCAAAGGCTAAGATAATTTCGGTTCTCCATGCAAAAGATGGATTTTGGCAAGCTAAATTAGACAAAAGTAGCAGTTTTTTAACAACTTTTGGATGCCCTATGACCGATATAGATGGCTCCGCATGCCTTTTGGAATATCCTCCGCTCCTTAAGAATTTCAGCGAAGGCAAGACGAGGTCACGGAAGGATTGAAGGGAGTCTACGTCATTGCTGATAATATGGTTTATGGATGTGGAGTCACAGAAGAAGCCAAAATTGATCTCGATAAGAACCTGTTTAACTTGCTAACACGTGCTAGAGAAAAAATTAAAGGTTAATAAATCGAAACTGAAGCTAAAAATGAAGTTAGTTTGTATATGGGATAATTGCTGACACCACAAGTAGTTGGATCCAGCCAAAATAAAAGCAATTACTTTGATTGGATAAAACCTTAGCAACACCTTGACGAGATAACCTTCGGGTTTTTCGGTGTCCCAGACCCACGTTTATTTTTTGTTGATGTTCCAGAATATTTAGGCCTATAATGTTTTATACTGGCGGCTAAAGCTGAATACAATACGATTACCGATATGCCACTACCGCATGATGTGACAAGTGTGCTGCGCCTGCTGGGTTTTGTGAATTATTTATCACGTTTTTTACCCAGGTTATCTCATATTAGCGAGCCACTACATCGTTTGACTGACAAAGTTGCACCATGGATATGGACGTCCCAGCACACAGACGTAATGGATACTAGCGGTAATAGATTCGCAATTTCGACGATACTACGACGTCAACGAAGAAGTTACAATTGAGTGTGGCTCCAGTAAGGCTGGCCTTGCAGCAACATTGTTGCAGGAAGGACAGCCAGCCTCAACAAAATGCGGCCCTCAGGTAGTCATAATGCGGCCCTCGACCCGGGTTACTTCAAAAGTCCTCATCTGACCCTCGAAGCAATTTGATTTTGAGACCCCTGGTTTAAAGAGTTTGGCGGTGTTTGGAAGTTCAATCACATAACATCCTCACCGTGCTTCACCCAAAGTAATGGCGAGTCAGAATCAACTGTGAAAATCGCGAAATAACTGCTTCATAAAGGGAAGAGAGATGGAAAAGACATTGAGCTCTGATTATAATCCAATAATTATTAGAATGGCGAAATGTTTTGAGACAAGGATTACACTCTTCGCCATGTCAGCGCTTGATGTCTAAAAGAACACGATCTCTTAAAACAGTAGGCACTTCTCTGCTGAAACCGAAATTGATTGGGTCTTGCTTAAGATTGATACAAAGTAAAATCGCATGAAACGCTTCTACAATTGCACTTCGAAGCCGTTACAGCCAGAGGTTCCCAAACTTTTTACGATCTCGTACCACTTGGGCACCCCGTATTGTCAATGCGTACCACTTCTTCCAGAACAACTAATTTGATCGAATCTGAGTTTATTCAGAAGAATAATTCAACCTACATTGAAATAACAATAAAAAGCCACAACTAAATGAGATTTTGTTTTTGTTTACGTTCCATCAATTGGTCGATGTGTGGCATAATTTTGTTAACAGCGCGTCGAAAGTCATAATGTTGCGATACAATAGGAATACAGGAAAATTTATGTATTTGGAAACAAAGTCTGATACAAAAACAAGAAGGCTGTGAATACAGGTTTTTGTGAAAAAGGGGAAGTTACTCACGTACCACCTGGAAGACCTTCACGTACCACTAATAACGCGTAGCACAGGTTGGGAACCCCTGCGTTACGCGAGCTGGTTCCTTGTTAACTGATACGAATGTACCATCCGGGCAACAAACGATGGTTGCTTGGTAAATGTGTCATGATGGTTGCACCAAGTTCGTATGTGGTTTAAGTTAATGGTGTTCATTACCGTCGTAAGCGATCATTTCTAGTGAAGAATCGCCAAATTACGATTGTTATGTTTGGAATATTCATGTACCTAGCGTGACAGCGCCTTGTGTACTTTGTGCGGCCACGAGTGCTGAAAGTCCCCAGGCCGAATTTCCCCGAACATGCACGAGAATTATTAAAACCCCACAGCCTTTACGAGGAAACGCGACCTAGCCTTTGTTGAGAAAGAGGATGTTGATGGACTTGTACCTTTGAGGGAGTAAATCATTGTCGTGAGCGCCGCTCCTGTGTTAACGATATACCGGAGTAAATAATAAGACCACGTGGTCTGACGGCCAGCTGGTGTACTACGTCTTTGCGTTTACTTCTGCTCGAGCTCAGTCTACGATTTTTGAGGACACTGAATTGTTTTAGCAAAATAACTATATGAATATCAAAATTGTATTACTATAAAAAAACGCAAATTATTGGAGTTAATCTGTATGCACCAACAGTTTCTTTTATCTGACGGGGCCTGGGCATAGCTCATATGTCCCCTAGCTACGTACATGTTTCTTCTTTCAGCTTCAGAGACGCCAGAAATTCGATAAACAGAACTTTAATCAGGCTCTACTGGTGGTAAAACTTAAAACACATTAAAAAGTAGCCAACGTTTCAACAGCCAACAACCACCTGAAGCGCACACATTTTATAAGGTCCGTGCTCGAATCTCACAGCATTTCGTTTTTCGCCCTGACGAACAATGGAGATCTGAGTGGCGAGCGCAAGCGCGAAGTTACGTCAATCAAACCGAATTGACAAGCGAATTGGACTTACAATACAATTACTTCATTCTTGCTTAACGGCACCTTCGTTTGAAGAACTACTGACTTGGAGAATACTGCTAACATGAACTAATTAACTTTCTCGCTTTCGGTAAACCCAAACGCAAACACGTCTAGCAGAGGTGGCCGGAGTCACGTTTACAGACTCCGACCCGCTCCTGTTCCAAAATTGTTCAGTCCGGATCCAGGTAAATTTGAAAATTTGACTCTTGTTCAGACTCCGGCTACCATCAATGCAGCGGAAATTCAGCAAGGTTTTTTAGAAATGACATTTACAAACACCATCATTCCTATACCAACTACATACAGACTCAACATGCAGACTCCTGCTACTGCCGAAAATGAAAAGTGGCTCCAGATCCGAGTCCGGTTTTTAACAAATTCTTGACTCCTGCTCTGGTTCCGGGTCCGAAAAAAACATAGAATCCTGCCTGAGTCGACTCTTTCACTCCGGATCCGTTGCCCCCTCTGGTATAAAAGAAACGCCTGGGCGCACGATCAACCATCCGGGTTATGATGGAGTGCACGAAAAGAACTAGACTTCACAAGAGAGTAGCCCTTGCATCCACCCAAAGTTCCCAAAAATCGTACTTGGAATGCAAACTGTTCCCTATGAATTAGAAATGCAGTGTACAAATGTTTACAACTACCACTAAAACAGTTCTCATACGCAAAATATAATGCGCTTGTTAAGGTCCGAGTTTGCTAAAAAAGTTTGGGGGAGACAATCCTTATTGTTTGCGTTTCGCTGACGTCACCATGTTCACTCAACCGTAGTACGACCTTTTTGCAAAATTGGCAAAATGGGGGCCACATTACGGAATTGATATGATTTTGTGACCGTTGCCCCCATGGCTACGCCCATGGTTGTGGTATAGCAACTAGGAGTATATAGAAGTATACAGTGGTGCTATATCTAGATATCTAGCACTTAGCACTGTGTTTAATATGAAAACACGTTCATTCTGAGAGTTGGGCTTAAATAAACACCATTATGCTCAACAATTGTGGTAAGTAATGTAAATTTGGTCAGTTCCGACGAATAAAATTTACTGCTACTAACAATCACCCAATAGATCACATCAAAAACAAACCACAAGATCTTTCGGTAATACTAGCAGTGCAACCAGGCGTGTAGCCAGAATTTTATTAGGGCTGGGGAAAACAACAACCAACCGAGTTTCAACATTTAAGTATTTTTAATGCTCCTTGTTTTTAAAGCATCATTCATGAAAAGTGCATGTTTCTGGCATTTTCTCCTGAACATATGTGTTCAGATTTAATCCGACAAGTAAAATGTCTGCTTTCATTGAATTGATAAGTTTTGATAGTGACGTTCCAAGCGTCTGCTTTGGATCAATGCCATCATTTACTCATAAACCTGTCTTGCATAAGCGCTAGTAAACCTCTCAATGCCCAGTATTGCACTTGAGCAAGAAGCCATCACGGCCGCCATTACAACTGCGCTTGTTATACCGTATTTACATGCTTCTGATGTACACCAACACAGCATGTTCTACCGAAGCCGAGCAGCGACTTTGCTCTGAGGCAGGCGCGCAACCAGGGGGGGAATTTGGGGCATTTCCCCCCCCCGAAAATTTCAAAACATTGCATTGCAATTTGGACATTTGCAGAAACTTTCAAGAATATAAATGAAATTTTACAATCTAATCATTTTAAGAAAAGTCTTAACGGAATTCTTCTTTGTTCCAGTGGTTCTAACCGAAGCCGAGCAGAGACTTTGCTCTGAGGCACTGACTTCCGAAGTAGGCCTTCTACAACACTTTCGCGCATATAAGAAGTGGATCCCGTTGGCTATGGAAAAGAAATCCTTTCTCAGCAAAGAATCAGACACTAAGATCTCACAGAGTATGTACTTCGCCTACGAAGTAGGCATCATCAGCTCTTATTCCAATAGAATCCATATATAGAATGGATCCCGTTGTCATCTAATTATTGAGCGATTAATTCATGTATGTAGTTGATAACCGTAACCGCTAGAGTCTTTAAAGCGTTTGACAAATGTGTAGATTTCGTTAATCCGTAAGACTTTTGGCTATGTACAACCTGTTCAGTAAAACCTTTGTAGTTACTTTAACCTTACTTCGTTTATATTGTTTGATGAGACTTTGCTAAATTAAACTGACTTCATTGAGATATAAGATGGATTTAAACTGTAAACACAATCGTATTCGTAACCCCTGTATTACAAAACGTATTAACCACGCTCAGCTGCATGTAAAGATACTTTAGCACTGCGCGTAATTAAATTTGTATAAATCACTGGCTTCTCAAAAATACAATAACTTTATCTGCGGAATTTGAAGCCCTAATGGGAAAAAATTCAAATTTTGTTTCATCTTAATCATATGTGCTTTGCCAACAAGAGAGATTGCAAGCTCAGGGATGGATATTAGGGAAGGATAACGAGGCAGTCGCCTCGGGCCCCTCTTTTTCAGAGATACCGTGGCCCCCCTTGAGAGCTTTGCACCATTGTTTAGTTAAAAAAGTTATGTACCACTCTAGAGCCACATTTAAAGAAGCTCTGAAGCAAGTCATGTGTTTCAAAATAAAGCAAAACGTATGGGAAAATGTGCCATAGGAGGCAGCTTTCAAATATGTAGCTGCAAACTTTACAAATTTTTGTTCCTTTCGTATGTATCTTATGCTCTTGAATTTAGTTCATAAATTGAAATGTGAAGTAAATTTAACTCTTTTATCCACGTAATCCCACATCTACCTTTCGCAATGGTGATGTTTTGGGGGCCCTTCCTGAGAGCTTGCTGCTATATTTTAATATCCGCTTTTGTGCAAGATATCTCAGTATCTGTAAGTAATGGCAAAGTCAATTCCCTCAGCACTTGCAAAATAAAAAGCATCTTGCTTTTTACGTTAGATTTTGATGCTGATGCTTCTCGCCGCAGTTAATTGATTTGATTTCAAATAATTTACTGTAGGGTAGGGTGGCAATTAACATCAGATGAATGTTGAAACACTGAGCTTATGTATAGCAGGTCGGAGTTTAATATCTCGAAAAGACTGATTTTTACTTGCCGGCAAGGTAAAGGGAAATCATTGATGAAAACGTTAAAGCTCCACATAATTGTGATTGAACCGTCACAATACATGTCATCACAAATAAATNTCTAGAATGAATGCTATTGCTGCTAAACAGTGGCTATGGCGCAGTGAAGAAGACTTTGAAACTGAATCGTTTCTTAGCCAANGTGTGAACTTTAAGACATANAAAATTTATCTCAACGCCATACTCACGCATGTAATTNAAAAACTGTGCAAAAANAAAAATCTACGATGTTGATTTAAGGCTACGCTGGCACTGGAAACAAGGATAGGTTGTATTTGTAACACCCACGGTTATCAGAGAGGAATTTGCGATTGTCTTGAAATGAAGCTTATATGACCATTAGGTGGGATACAGCAAGATGGTGCGCCAAAAACAGCTGCGAAAAGCGTTACTTCAATTGTTTTTACCTGGGGTCATTGATGATTACTTAAGGTCAGATACAAGTTTCTATTCGACTGAAAGCTGAAGTAGGATGGGTTCCTTGAGGCAGTTTCGTTGATTTGCACTGAAGTATTTCTTTGGCTTATACTTCAAACATTTTATTAACCTGCAAACTTTAGAATTAGGGGTGGCATTGCCCCGTTGCCCTCCNTGGCTACGCGCCTTGTGGCAACCGTATTCTGATTGCGGGCTACAGGCCAGCGCANGAATTCGTGATGGAGTGAAGTTCATGTGCACATCGATTCGGTAATTCAAATTAACCAACACAATTTTCAACAATCATGACAATTCAGGTTACCTAGAAAATCTGTATACTGTGTCTACAGATAATCCAGTGATAATGTTCATTTTTCTCATTTATGCCCTGGTTTTATGCTGGGGAAACGTTTCCAACAGTAAAGTAACATGAAATTTGCACAACTGCATTACTTTTTATCACAAAATGTTTGGGGGGTACAAAAGATATTATGTCCCCCTGTCCAAATGTAGGGGGACATGTCCCCCCATAAGCTCGGTCCCTGCGCGTGGTTGATTGATGAAATGCAAACATATAGCCGACCAATATAATGATGAACAGGAACGATTATGTTGGATGTCATTCACAATTTTTCCCTTGCCTAGTTAAGCTTCGTGATTTTTCTGCCTATTTACGTTCGCAAATAAACAAAACACAATGAAAGTTTGGTGGGGGGGCAAATGGTTTGAAGTACTTGCACGAAAATTCTGCGCTGGTTTGCATGGGATTTATAGCTTCCACGGTTTCAACCTCTCATCATTTGTCATTTGTTTCAATGTCGCAGGGTTAATTTTATTTTGACAAAATATTAAAATACGTAATCTATGTTAAAATCTGCCATGAAGCAAAATTGCAAGCCTTTGTCACAATGCAGATGACCCGCAACCAACCAAAAACTTTCCAAAACAGAAGGATCTTTCGAAACTTGAACAACGTTACGTTGGCAGATATGCCATCAAAGTTAATACGACAGACAGAAATTTCGTCTCAAGTTGAATCGCTACACACCTTATTTCCAACAGCTGTACGTCTACTGCAATCTTTGGCGCTAGTAACAACCAAGGTGTCATAAAGTGTGGGACGTGATGAAGCGCATATATAGTGCCCTAGCATGAGAATTGAGCACACTTGATAACGTTCGACGATTAGAGGAAATTCATTGTTCGTTCAAACTAGATAATTTTCAGCCAAAAGTGACTTTTATAAACCATTTCTACAATTCTTGAGCGCAAGGAGTACCTGGAAAAAATGAATAACCTCCTCAACACCAAGGAGCGAGGTCCAATGCAACTGCATCGGTCATTCGGTTGGATCGGCTAGGCCGGCCGCGATGTTATTGTTACTTATCAATTATTGTAAGTTACCGTAAAGTAATACGAGTTGCTTGCTTTTGTATATTCTGGAAGAAGACAGACACCGTCGGCCTCAAGCTGCAATTTTACAGTATCTCAAAAAATATATATATATAAAGTAGCTTAACTAAAATGAAAAAATATCAGTTTGTCCTTAATAGCTACCTATAGCATACAACCTTGGTTTGCGTAAAAATCTATCTTTAGGTTCTAATAAAATTCACAAGTGTTTTATGAAAGGAATAATTAATGCTACACAAGAGGGGCATGGTTCCACAGTACAACCTACTTTTCAACAAAACGCTTGCAATTATTCGCTTGAAAAATGTTCCTAAGTGACGTGGAAATGACTGACGCAGCTCACCTGTCGTTAAACCTGTAATCTAGAACTTTCTGTGGTCTTTGATGAAATGGAGACTTATCCACGTGGGGGGCGGTGACGTGTGCCATCGATCCGATGATTGCGTACGTTGACCTTGCGTGGCCCTTGTTTGTCGTTGCGTGATCGCGACCCTGAAATCATGGTGGTTTTGTAAGCAAAACTCTCAATACAGTTTTCATCTTGCGAAAGTCTTCATAATTTTTTTCAGCGAGATCACTAATAGTGACTTTCGTTTTTCTCGGCCAATATCACGTGCTACGTAAAGTGCAAGCTAACTAACCTGGTTCACAGCACCTGTTTTTCGACAACAGCGGCCGCACCGAACAACTCAATTTTCGTAGCAATCGGACTCAGAGACACAATTATACCACGGTTGTTCTTTAGTAGATGAGTCAGAAATTTAATGTCAGAAGAAGTCGGGAGTAGTGCATAACAGTGGTAAAACTTTGAGAAGCCTTGAAGCTTCCACCAAAAAGAGCTATTCAAGAAACAGGACATGACGCTTCTGCTCAAACAAAAGACAGTTATAAATCATGTGACTTATCTCGTGGTGTACTTTGCATAAAGCAAGCACATTTACTTACCGAAGTGAACGTCACAAAGCCTATGGGTTCTCTAACAGCTTTGAACAAAATTAAAATAAATATCTGCAAGTGCCATTTGTTATGGCACTTGCGGACATTTGATTTTATTCCGACAATTGTTAAATAAAAAACTAGGTTGTATCTTCATTTACAGGTTTCAACGAAATTCTTGTTTCTTTAAAGTTTATACTGCATTTCATGCAGTGGCGTACGCAGAAAATTTTCATGGGGGGGGTTTTGGGTAAGGATTATATGGTGGTCATTTGTATTTGGTTTGCGCTGCTTGTGACGTCACAATTTGACGTCATTTCCACGTTTCCAAACCAACGTTTTGGCGAAGTTTGTTG
>JGI24159J19872_10001737_pt1 | contig 24689 bp, 17 predicted proteins | sample Ectturendosymbi4_FD_19872 | JGI IMG/M metagenome (IMG submission 19872)
GAGTAAATTCGCTAAAACGTTGCTGCCCTAAAGCACTGTGCAGAGTTTCCCATTCACTTTGCAACAGTTCGGAACTTCTCGACAGTAAGGAAAAAAAAGCTCATCTGCCATCAATCACTAACTACGCTGGCAAGACCAACAACCACCCCGCTAACAGGCGCAGCTTCCCGCCCGGAGGCCTTCACACGCGTCACACTTTTACTAGCAAGCACCACGCAGAGCTGCACGTGCATCCACAGCTTGAACACCAGACAGCGAGCCGCGTTTAAAATATGAACCAAAAAAGCGATTGTCAACACTGCACTGCAGGACGCGGTATGTGGAGTTTTGCCACGCCTTGCACACGGGCAGTCGTTTAACAAAATCTAGGAGTGCAATATCACCTTTTTCCAAAAAAAATTAAGGAGTACTAACAGTAGTTGCTACGCAACGTTGCATTTCAAAAATAAACATCAGAGAAAAAAACTTAAAACCCGAAAACAAACGTTACTTTATGTTCACAGAAATTCTACAAAATTTATGCAAACCCAACATGCAGCAGCGGACTTCGGCAAAAGACCAAATGCGGTTCAACCAGTCTTGATGGAGCGTAGCATTTGCCCGAAACATGACAAATGAGCCATCTCCGGCAGCATGCAGCAGCATCTTAAGTGGCATTGAATTTCACTTCATGAGTGTAGTATCGGTCGACTACGCAGCATCGGGTCTATGGAAGTTCAAAATCAAAAGTAACATTGCTGCTGAGACTTCTACCAGTGACCACACCGACATGATTTGGACGCGGGCGACCCAGTGAAACGTTTGAACGGCCGTGACCGAGAATCGCTGGAACTGAGACAGGACGGCGACTACGAGAGGGTGTTGGAAAGATCGCAATCACATAGAAAACCACACGTCATAACGTCACAAGCTGACAGTCAGGTGTGCGCGACACGTCAAGCGGAAATCCCGGTGGAGTTCTACGGTCGCTTGGACACAACAGCTGTGTTTTCATAGGTTGGTGCATCTTTTCGTTTACGTCGATAAATAAATAGCAACCGCGTCGCAAGCTTTCTGACAACCAACAACATGTTTAGAACCCAAACGACTGCCGATAACGCATTGACAAAGCATTCCACGGTCACTTATCAAAAGCCCTGACGTAAATTACATCGCAATCACAAGACTCAGCAAGGTCACCATCGAAATCTTTACACGAAGCGGCAGTGGGCCGGTAAACAATGCAGTTAGCAAGCGCCACACAGCTCATGAAAGGTCTTGCGCGGATGAAACAGAGCATATACGCTTACTCTGGAGATTTTAATCAGCGCAGAGATTTTTCTGGCATTTGACAAAGCGAGTGACATCACTGCTGTCATCATTCTGGCATCGACTAGTAGATATTTTAGGGCTTTCAGGGTTTTACGCGAAAGTCGTCTCCGTGACAACGTGGTCATTTTTTCAGTATAGAAATCAAAGATTGTTGATCACTGCAAAACCAGGAACTGCAAAGGAGACTTTCACTAATAGGGAAAATACAAAGAACGTGTAGAAAAAAATACAAGCTTTCATTTTTTTCCGTGAAAAACTTAACTTTTTGGCGTGCTTGTCAGTGGCTAACAAGTCTGTTGCATAATTTTAAAAAAGCCGCCTTAAAACATATTGCAACTTCACATATCGTGCAGCTTGGAAGATATCACGAACACATTACCAGCAATGTGTTTCATATGTCGAAAATAATCGTTGCATTTTAAAATGATGACTTATACCCATGCCCCAATGGGAAGACGCCCAACAACTGCCGAGGACCAGGTGCCATGATTACATCTCCGACCTTGCTGGGTAGAGCTCTGGTGTGGAGCTTGCAGAGCTACCAGAGGTTGCTAGAAACCGTGTCAGTGTTTCAAGGCCTCCCTACGACCTGCTGTACTCGCAACCCTTGGAAGAAATGCGGTTTGAACGAATACATAAAATATGTAAGAACTAGACCAAACAGTTTGATTTTTAAAATATGATGGACGTTTCTACGCACTGAGATGTGCCGATGCTACACACTGAGATTTGCCTATGCTACACACTGAGATGTGTCAATGCTACACATTGAGATGTGTCAATGTTACACATTGAGATGTGTCAATGTTNCACATTGAGATGTGTCAATGTTACACATTGAGATGTGCCTATGCTACACACTGAGATGTGTCAATGCTACACATTGAGATGTGTCAATGTTACACACTGAAATGTGTCAATGTTACACACTGAAATGTGTCAATGCAACACCCTCAGATGTGCCAATGCAACACATGGAGATGTGCCAATGCAATACACGGAGATGTGCCAATGCAACACACGGAGATGTGCCAATGCAACACATGGAGATGTGCCAATGCAACACATGGAGATGTGCCAATGCAACACATGGAGATGTGCCAATGCTACCGAAACTAACGAAGCCATGAAAATATTTTAACCGGAGCGAAACAATAAGAATTATCTGTAACACTGTCACCAAAATCAATGACATATTACTGTAAAAATGTAATCAAAACCATTCTCTTGTATATAATGGCAAAAACAATGGCAGTAGTGGGGATGATACACGTCAGTTGACATTTTAGAAAACCACAGGCGATAAAAAGCTATGGCAAATAGCATTAGCTGCGTGTTTACTATTTGCGACACGGCCGCAAGGAGCTGATATTTTCGGGAGGGGGGATCAAAATGATTGTTACTTCTCATACTTTTTTCGGGAGGGGGGGAATAACTTGTACCTAACAAGTAAACATGTTTTTGAAAATGTCGGAAGGTGAAATTGTCCCGTCCCGTCCCCCCCTTGTATAGACAGAGTGTCTGTATCGAAAGTTGCCACTGTGTGTTTCATCGATGCACCCCAAAACGGACTTTCCAACGCTGCTGACTCAATACGGAATTTTTTTGAGTTTTCTCGAAACCCGACCGGCGATAAACTGGGCGACGGACATCGAAGCAAGCTTATCGCAACGATCGGAAAATGCTGAGCGCTCACGTACGCGATCCTTGCCCCTTATCGCCGGCCACGAAACAACAAAATCAAGCTTTGCTTTCCGCTGGTGCTGCTGAAACGACGAAAAGCTGTCAAAGCGACGGCGGGAGAAAGTAGCTGCTGCGCAACAGAAACTTCGTCACCTTTCGATCTCAGGTGCTTGGCGAGATGACCACCGATGCGGAACGCGACCTTGCACTCATCACACTTGAAAGGCCGGGCGGCGCTGTTCATGGGCGAAGACTCGCGGTCGCTCTGTCGACAGTAGTTTGTGCGAATGATGACGTTAACGAGAAAATAAAGCAACAAACTGACATCACATTATCTTCATCATTTGACCACAACAGATGAGCACGTTCGATAGAGCGCTCCAGGTTTCCTCCAGTTTTCGTGGAGAAGAGCAACGAGCGATCTGATAAAATCGGTGTCGTGTCTGGGCACTGTTATGTGATAATCAGTGTTTTTGAAGTGCCGCCGATCATACCGACAATATGCACCCTGACATAATCAGCTGGAATTCCATTGTGCAAGGTCTAGCAGCAACAACAGCTATAAACAACGTGTATGAACGTTTCAGCTAAAAGCAAAAACGTCCGGAACGATCTTCCCAAGTGTTCGAAAAGTGTCGCGAATTCATCCAATTTAGAATGCATGTTTTATAAAAATACAAAAAACAAAACATGAGACACATACAGGTTTTTGCCAAGGGGAAAAACGAATCCACAACCATGCAATCTATCCAGCAGGAAATTGCACTTCTTTTTTCACACTATCAGAGTAAATTTCTTTCCGTGGCCTTGGGGATGCGAACCCTAAACCTGCGGTCTGCACACAATACGCGCTAATCCTTAAAATCATTTGTGTTTTAAGACTAAAGACAGACTGAAGCGTTTGCACGCGTGCTTTTAAGCTCCTTTCGCACGATAGGGTGTTGCTATATTCATTTCAAAGCGAATGAACGTATACTTCTGTGCCCCTTTGAAACAATGCAGCGTAACACACGCTTACGCTGCCTGGCCTGTTTTGCGCATCCCGGGCACTCCTCCGGACCAACATCGTGGCAGCCAAGCTGTCGTAACAACTGCCAAGCAACCATAATGCCGCCCGTGATGGAGTTCACTATTGCTTTGAACAAACATTTTAACCGATTATACTCCCACGCGAATTTTAAACTTAACTGCCTAACATCATTCGCCACATGTGACAACGTATCCTTTAAGTGTTCAGTAGGTTGGGCTCGCACGCTTTACACTTCCTTGCAAATCCCTGGTGTTTCTTTTCGAGGAGACATTTCGGTCATTTGTTCGAAATAGCTTAAAAGCGTCTGTCATTTTTTCGATTTCGGATATTTTTTCATGACTGAAATAGGGATTAGTTTTTTTCGGTCATTAAAAAAATTCGGCCAATGACTGAAAAAAACAGGCAAATATTATCTCTCATCGGCAAAAGCAGCCGAGCAAAAAACACGGCAAGGAGCGCGGTGTTTCATGCCGGGTTGCGAAGCGATTGCAAAAAACCTTGAAATTTATCTCTACGGGTCGGTGAATAATAATTTTCGCGTGAAAGCATATGCGCGTTGAAACACCAGGCGAAAAAAATCAATTTTCGCAAACCAAACAACAGGAAATGGAAATGTCAGCAAGCACTTACTCTGCTGCTGACTCGAGCGTCTTCCTCGCCGTCGCTAGATCCGATCTCCTCCACGTCCACGTCTGAATTCCCCCCGACCGACGAGCCACCGTGAGCTGAAGATCAAGCAGCGAAGTTAGATGACGTAACGTAGGCAAAACTTCTACGGATTGAAACACGCACAGCTCAAACGAATGCTGGCGGTTAAACCAGTCGCACGCGCTGCATTCAATCCCGGATAAACGAACATTTTTACAAATTTATAATTCTTTTATTCTTCAGCGATCTCTGCAGCGTTGCGAAATTGCAGCTTTGCGTGGTAAACACGCGTTTCTTACGCAGCCACTTCCTTGATTTTACTGTCACACATTTCTGCCCATTTTCCTTCGCTCGGTTTGCGTCATTGTTTTCTGAAACACCACATCCGGGTACTGCGGGACCACAATACTGCGATGCTTGTCATCAATTGCGATAAATTGAAGGTGAAAAGAAGGTGAAGCAGAACGCGACAAAGCGTTGAGTTTACGTTACAGCCTTACATTTACGTCAGCGCTGACAGTACAATTTAAAATTTCCTGTTGCCCGATCAAAGAAGGGCGTCTGTGTTTTCTATCAAATGTTCAAACAAAGATGGCAAAGCCCGCACAGGTGCTGCCGATCTCATACAAACGACAGTGTCAGCCGACCTTCTGGCATTCACACACCCAAACTAGTTAAGTCTCTCCCACTAGAAGTCTTGCGCTCGAAAAGAAAAAAGCAAAAACAACAAACCCGAAAACGCTTTTTGCAAAGGTTTAATAAAAAGCAAAGTGTTTCGGAAAGTATTCGCTCGAAACTACCTGGAAAGAGAAAGTCAGAGACAAAAACACGACCACGCCCAGCGCCCGCCCAGCACCGCGAACCGAGCAAACAATACGAACCGTCTGAGCGGTTTGTGGTCCAACGCTTTGAACGTTCAATGCGATTTTTACGGACGATAAAAACAGTCGCTTTTTTACAACGTTCAGCATTACTTCAATTAAGCCATTGGTTTTGGCGCGCTCGTTTTTTGTAGCGACTTTACAAGACTTCCCAAGTCGCACTCCGCTGCGTACATCGTCGCAGCAGCAGGCCGCTCAGTCCGCTTCGAAATGGGATGCCGGCAGCGATTGAAGCATGCCAGGAACAAGATGGACATGCGCCTATTTCGCAATCGCGCGCGCGCAAGTCCGGATCTAATTTATATTCTCGTGTCGATCGAGCACTTTTGAATGACGCAAACGGAGCGGCAAGGCTGCTTAATCGCGTGCCATCGCCGAAAGTAATTCTACACGAGCTGGTCAAGAGTTATTTAGCCAAGATGTGTTTCTGGTTGACGTCGGAAACCGAGCTGGCTGCGATGGGTGTAGAGTCACTGCAGGTAACATGGCAAACCGCCCTGAGTCAGCGGACGTTTCGTTTACACATTCAATAACTTTTTATTGCCACCTTCAAATCCCGAACGGGACCCTGGCAAGTTGTCTGTTCCCAAGAAGACCTGCATCATGTCCCATAGCGCATAACCTAGACCAGACTGCTGATGGCACGCGTCGAGCAAACAAACTTACGGTATGTTGGCTAGTCAAATTAAGCTTCCACTTTTAAATTTCACGGTTTCACTTCTTCGTTTGAGCTGATTATAAAAAAGTATGATAAGATGAAACTTGTTTTCAATACTGGAAAAGTAGTTACAATGAAGAATTAGGACAAAACGACGACTGAAAGACTTTGAAACTACATTCAACGTCTAACTGTAGCGCCAACTCATTACAACGAAAATATTCCACGTCGCTTCAACCCGCCCCCGCGTGCGAACTCGGGCTCTTGCTTTGTTGCGGAAGATGAAGATTCTTCTTGAAACTGATTTAACCGAAGCTAACGCACGAAGCACACGGCGCAATCGTGGCCGTGCTGGCCACAGGATCCGGTTGCCCAGACCAAGTATATCCTGCACTTGTCGCTCGTGACCCGACCACAACAAGTTACCACCCCTTGGGCTGTTGGTCCAACAATTTAACGCCATCGCTCGTGAAAATTTCGTTTCAGGCTCCATGCTCGCGACGTGTTGTAAGTGTTGAAAAGCCTAAAAACGCACAAGAACGAAGCGCCCCGTTGCAGAGTTTGCATTGAATGCGCGTGGTTACGATCAGTGTCGACTTTACATGATTCAAATAACAAAAGAGCAGCATTAGATGCATGTTAAGCGAAAATAGAACAATTTTTTAAATCGCGATGACAGCACCTGACAAAAACGGTTTCGTTCACAAACAAGCGAAGCTTTTTCTCTGCCACATCCACAAAGTCGCAACACTTACCCGGTTCATCGTTCGAGGCAGATATGGAAGATGCGAGAGAGTTCTGTAAACAATGTGGTGCAGATATTTTTAGCCAATCCTCGCCCATGCGAAAATAAACTCAACAAGACGAAACACGAAAGGGTCGCCCAGGTTCATGCTCTCGAGCAACAGCGCACGTACGGGAAACGTGTATCATGTGGACAAGCAAGCCTCTTTGCTTGTTGTTGACCACTTTTAAAAAATACTAATAGCGTCATATCCCGTTTCTTCAAAAGCAGCTTTACATTTCAAGACGTTTATTTCAGTTAGTGCCAACATGTTAGGTGTTATGAGGCAGTGTTGACGAGAACTTTGCAAAAGAGAAAATTTATTTTATCATTTTAATAGGTCCTTACGCGTTATCCACCTTTAACTCTGGTTTAAGCTTTAAAAAAGTAACAATCGGTTTTTATCGACCACCTATGTCATTGGTTTCCAACCTGTGATATTCACAAACCGTATCCACGCTTACGAAATTCCCACTTAATAATTCAAAATTTTGAAAAAGACAGGTCCCAAGCAAAGCACAGGCGTAACACAGACGGATTTGAAAAACACGACATGGAAAAGAAAATCCTACACGATGAAGTTATTAATTACAAAAGAAAACATGCTTGCTACACCTAGTTGCTGGTAACGCGGTTGGATGTAAGTCACCACGACCACCCCTGACTTGAGTAACTGAAAGTGTACCAATCCCTAAAACTTCCGAAACAGTCATCACTTAAAACACTTCAACAGTTTTGCAATCTGCTGAACGACAAGTTCTTTGCGTCTCAAGATTTTATGAGATAAACCAGTGCGTGACGTTTTCAAAAACTGCTTTTTTCTTGAACGAAACATTGCGCGGCATACAACTCCGGGCACTTTTGGTAATGACGTCACAATGTATCAAACAGGCGTGGAGAACACTTTCGGTGCGTGAGATGTTGTTGCGTCTAAGAAGTGACCACTTTTCTAACGAGCCCGTCGATGCGTCACTGACTCACATCAAAGCGAACAAGAAAGCTACAAACTGCCCAACCAACCCACAATAAACAAACTCAGCAGGATGACACATGTGGTTAGCTTTGCGCACAGACATCCCTAATTGCAAGGCAGGCCGTCACGTTGCTGAGGGGGGAATTTTAATTCAAGTGCGGTTTTTATTTGACAAATGCCTGTCCGTGCAGATCCGACAAGTAGGTGCGCTGTTTTTATTCCACCGCAGTGAATCGGACAAATGCGAATTCCAACGTGTCTGAAAGAACCCGGTCGACACCAGACGACTAGAGGATTGCTTTAAACACTATGCCTGACAATAGTGCGATCACACTAGTGTAACACTGGGCCTAAAAAATAAAGTACATCTGCTGGTGATCATTTGCTTATATTATTCGCAACGCATCAGATAAGAGGACGGGTGATCAGAACGCCAACACTACAAATTTCACCCAACGCCGTCACCAACTTACATTTGCCAACACCATCCCGGGCGAAGCGCGAGACTCACTCGAGCAAAACCCGGTGAAAGATCAAAGCAAAAGATCTTGCAGAACAAAACTTTTACGTCAGCAAATGCAACTAACCACTGTCAGGAACACTTTCTGCGGAGCAACGTTGCGGACGTCGAGGTCGAACTTTCCGTGCGCCTGAAACGGCTTGCCATCATCCGCAGCAGAGAAATCGGGTTCGCAGTCGTCTGGCACTGGCGAGGGGGTTGCCGGGGTGAGAACGATATCGCAGGCGGGGGGTCCGCTGTAAAGCTTTTCCGTCTTCTCGCCGCCGCCGATGGGCATCGTGGTGGCGTTCAGCCTCGACCGGCCCCCGACCATCAACCAGGGCTTCTCTGACGAGGCAGGCCTCAAAGTTTGAGACGCCGCCCAGGGCAGAACGTATTCCGACGAGGCAACCACGGCGCCACCAGGTGACAAGGGGTGCAGTGCGCGACTGCGTGGGAGCAAGTGCCGTCCACGATTTCGTCCTTTTCCCTGACGTTTGGTCTGCATCGCGGCGAAGCGCATCACCTCGGACACAACCTCAGCGAGCGACGAGCTCACAACTGCTGAAACTCCGTCTGCGGACTTGGTCAACGTCGGGCTCCTTTCCGCGTCCGACGACGAACGATCGGTAGCTGGGCACGGGGACAAGCTGCTCATGTTGGGGGACAAAGCTCCGTTTCGTGGGCCCAGCAGGTCCGTTTCCGAGTTGCGGTGCGGGGACGGATAGCGAAAGACAACTTCCGCCGACGTCGGTGTCAACCTCCGTTCGACCGAGCTGGTGGATATCCAGTGCTGAGTGCTGCCCGTCGAGGCTGAAACAGGATTAGCCGAGTTCGAGACATTGCTGTTCTGCTACACTGTAGATAGCAACAGCGGTTCATGGAACTGCTCACGCGCAAATCTCGAAGGACGAGACATCGAATAAAATATGTGAAACAAAAACAATGTAGGTCTTACAGAACGAAGCTGCTTTTGTGACACACAAGGAACAACCAAGGTGCACTGGAGAAAGAGATACGGTAATTAAAATCTTCGGTTCGCTATCCTGTACACGCATTGCACTATCAACAATACCACAAAATAACGTGCACTGCGCTGGCTATGAAGAGCTTAAATTTGAATTTAAGTACTGTACAAGTGGTTACGTGCAGTGACTGAACGGGAAGTGTTTAGAATGTTGATGAAGTATCCATTCCCACTACGTACAGAACCGAAATTATAAGCTTTTTCAGGTGGTTTGGCTTTTAAGTGAAGGCCAAAGAATGAGAGCTTCCACAGGTCATGCATTCGAAATGTTTTTAAGCTCACACGGCCGTCTTCAACGAAACAACTGAACGGTACTTAGGTGTAAGCACTTCAAAATATAACAAGTGTTAGTAGCGTGTGGTCTTTCTTGGGGCGTGCACGTGATTTTCTGGTTTCCAAAACTAACTACCATCTGCTTCAATCGCTTGACTACAAGCATTACATCTGGGCAAAGGAAGTTTTTTTCGTGCACAAATTGCCACCGTCTAAGCTGCTGCTGCCGCCAACTTGTAATCTCACAATGCCCAGAACGGTAATTACGCAAAAAGAAAGGATGTAGAAACCTCTAAGCACCTCGGCACTGCTTCAGCAAAACAGCTTAAAAGTCACTAAAATATTTTAAACGCAACCTGGCGCTGTCCATTTCCCAAAAATTTTAAGTTTATCTTGCCGCTACTTCCTAGTAATGCACTGGCTAGAGTCGGCTCAAGCCGTGAAACTACCACATTTTCTCAGTTGATCCTCCGAGGTCGGATTGAAGAACAACTATTTTTCTTACTTAAATTTAAGTTGAAAGCCATTCGAAAAATCGTTGTAGATTATTTTAAAATCCGCTAACTAGTCAGTCGTAAAAATCGCGTACGATGCGAGGCCAAGCTTTTAAAACGCCAATAACAGTACAACACATTGTGGTCTCTAAAGGCCAAAGTCATATTAGAAGATTATAATCGATCTTTGAAATGTCTTATCTCTCCGCCCGTCAAACTTTCACAGAAAAGGTGAAGCCTAAAAAGCTTGTTTCGCATAACGTAAAAATCGAGATCCCATCATAGTTCATCATCCAATTACATTGTCAGCCACAAAAAAACTACTTTATTCAATCCCCGTTGCCTTCAATCAAGCCAGCCACCAAAGCGAAGAAGATCGCAATGGACGCGTAGCTGGAAGTCAGCGCAGTTATCGCCGATGATGTACACAAGTTGTGAAGCAAAAAGCAAAACCGCTACCACTGCACGCAAGTCCTTGCTTCGCCGCAGACTGTTGTGACGCAATCGAGTCGTGGTCAGCTTGGAACTCGGAACAGGTCAGCGTCACACAAACCTGGCGAAGCGCGACTGACAGTAATTGCGAAAACAACAAGCCCGCCCTAATTCTTCACACACACAAATTACCGCGTGTTCTGTCCAAGTAGGTGCTTTGGTGCGACGGCGGCGACAAGTACTGAGCGCTCGGCGTCGACAAGACAGACGGGTGGGAGCTTTTCGCGGACGCTTCCGACATGGGAGCCGGGCGAGTTGTTGCGTGGGGATTTCCGTCGTTGCGGCAGCAGGGACTGCAAGCGCCAGACCCGCCGTTCTCGGGCACGAGGCCAGCTTTGATGCTGCAGAGGGCACAGTGCCGGAGCTTTTCATCGGCCTCGCCGGAGCAGGTCTTGCCGTGGTGGACAGCCTGCGGATTAAGTGCTTTGTTAAAGAAGTTTGGATGTTTGTTGCAGTGCACTGGGCCGTCGGCGAACACAACAAACGAAAGAAGCAAAAAAAAAACCTTTTTGGAAAAAAAAGGCTACTGATGTAAGCCGTATTGCCTTTCTCCGTATTTTGTCTATTACGACCGAAATATCTGATTCCGCTGAATCCATGCTTGAGGTGGAAGAGGAAGCCATGCCTCATCGGAAAATGAGGGTCTATTGAACAGATCTTTTGCAGAACGTGCACGTCGCAAATGAACAACCTTTATTGCTTTTGTCGCCGTCTTGGAAAACTTTCGGACAGTGCGGAAGCAACTAACTGCCCTCAGTTGCCATGGCTGTTGTCTCAGGAAGCAGTAAAAAAAAACCTGAGTCACGGCAACCGTCACGCACCGATCTTTCCGCTCGCAATACCGAAGTCGGGCGACCTCGCAGTTTGTGTTCTGCGTAATTCCGTCCGCTTGAGAGGCGCACGGCGCAACACAACGACACAAGCCTACTACTACGCACCATCGAATGTTCGGAACGAAGGTCACTCGGCCGCGCGACCAAGCCGGCAAACCTTGGTCACAGGAAGCCTGTGACGCGCTGTTTGATGCGTTGCCACACGCGCATCGAACCGATCTCAAACAACGCTGGTTGGATGAGAACGGCGAAAGGTGCAGCTGGCTTCGGCAACCTGCAGCATTTGTGCAGCAGCGGAAAATTTTTGACTGGTCACGAATACGGAACAAGAGTGAAAGCCAGGGTTGCGGAGTCGGAGGTTTTTGGGTGGAGTCGGATTCCTGACAACACTGGGACAAAAAAATCCGAGTCCGACTCCGGACGTCCAATTTCTTTTGAATATTTTGTTGAAACAGAGATTTCTTGCTGTGCACCACGGTTTCCATTGATTTTAACAGCATTTCATTCCCTTTATGTTAAGAGGTCGGAGTCGGGAGTCGCAAATTTTGGAAAGCCGGAGCCGGAGTTGGAGTCGGAAATTTTAGCTCCGACTCCGCACCCCTGGTGAAAACTTCGCAGGAGCGAGAAGGCCCACGACGGCCTGCACTTGGCGTGACACGAATCGAGTTAATGTTCCGAGTAGTTGAACCTTTGCAAGACAAACAGAGAATTGACGCTTGATTCGCCACGACATAAAACTGAAACGCAAGACAAGCTTAGGCAAATGTGGCATTACCTAGAAACTCTGTGAGAAGATTTTAAAGAAATCGATTTTCTACGGATTGAAGAAAAACAGGCATTTCCGAGAATAAAATCTATGTCACACGATTTCGCGGTGATGATGTTCAAAATCTTATTGCTCGCTCTGACGAACTTAAAGAACAATCCACTCGAATAGTTCTCGAGTACCACTCATCGCCACAAGCGTTTCGCTCTGCAAAAGTTTTCGCTGGTTTTCACAGGCGCTTACCAGTCGACTGTAGGACGGGGATGGAGAGCGGTTGTGCGAAACCCTTTTCTGCTCCCTGCAAAAAGATACCACGTTATCTCACTGTACTCCGTTGAACCTGCATAGCTGGTAACCTAGCAATAGGCTGTCCTGATCATGAAGCACCAGACGACGACGGATGCGAGGCGAAGAAGTGAAAGCTTGCACAACTTTTTTTAGCAAACCGCAGCTCAAGTATCAATCTTTGGCTTAATTTGGAGTTCGTCTTTGAAAATTGCTCGATAGGGTGACCGCTAAATTAAAGCGGGCCGCAGGCGCTGAGTCCACAGACGTCAATAGTCGAGGCGAAGTTAATTTTATCGGCGATTCGTCCCGTGAGTCAAATTTAATCTCGCAATGACTAAGAAGCGACTGTGGCACAAACAGCCGGGAATGGCGCCTGATTACAGCTTTCTCACCTCGGGGAGGCAGCAGAGCGCTCTCTCCTGCTCCTGCGCCTTTTCACTTTGCCCGGATGTCGCTCCTGCATGGACGAGGAGGAGGAGGACGACGACGAGTCTCTCGAATCCGAATCGATACCTGGCGTCACGCGCGACGTGACTTTCGTCGGGGATCGTTCGCCTCGCGTTTGTGGAGATTTCGCGCGGACGTCGGGAAAACGAACGCGAGAACCCGAGTCGTTTTTTTTGACGTTANGATCAGACGCTGATTCTCGGTGAAGCGATGGGGGTTTTGTGGAACTGCTTTCCGGAACGATGGAACCCAACGCAGGACGCGGTTGGTTTTCACACGAAGCGAAGACAGCGCGGGATGATGTTTGTAACGATTGCGGCCGAACAGTAGGCACCGTCGTCCTGCTATCCTCACAGATCTTCGCAGCTTCTTCGCTGGCGGACGAGGAATTCACCTGAGGCGACGATCGTTCCTTGTCGCTGTCGCCGCACGCGTCCTTCTTGCACTGGCGCTCGTAGGACTTGTTGTCGGTGGAAAGCAACTTGGTGGATCCGCTCGTGTTGACGAAGATGCTGCGTCTGTAGCCTTCCTGGCTACGCCTGCGAGGCATGACCAAGAGCGCGTTAACTGCACTTGCTGGCGTGGTCCGCGCAACGACAAAACAAATAGAGTGACTCGGCTGTCGCTAATTCGACCGCAAGCCGCTTACCAACGCCATTGGAGCTGAGCGACTAAAATGGGAAATGGCAGGCATGCGGCCCGTCACACGTGCAAGTTTGCGACAAGATTTGGGGGAAATACGTTCGACAGAGATGAATTTGATAAATGTCAGCGATGAACCAAACTGATTGAGAGAAAAGCACATGACAGCTTATCATTAAGCGAGTACGGCGACAACGCCACTTTGGAAGATCTGGCAACCTTGTCACGTCATCCATGCAGATTACAACAAAGATTCAACACCTTTTCACATATCCGCTATCTCTCTGCTGAAATTTATTACTTTTAGCGCACAGATAAAATGGCTGTAGAATTCCGTATATACATTCTAAAAGTGTTTTATCTTCGTCAGTAAAATCTACTGTACAAATTACCAAGACATAAAGCCCGAAGACTGCGACTGGTCAAACGTTGCAACGTTATCTACTCAATTGTAGCTGCGAATCGGGGTTTTTAGAGATCAAAATGAATACCTGCTTTCGGAAAATCGTTTTAACGTGCGCTAACATCTTCAAGTACGTAACGGATACAATGCACATTTCCAAGATCCCGAAAGCAGAAAAGAAACAAGCGGCAGAGTCAGTTTGTTACACTTGTCGTTTTCACTTACTTCCAGCCGTTCAGGAGATCGACAATGGATAAGTCGGTAGGCAATAAAATAGGTTCGGATACTGCCCACTGGCTGTACATGGAAATAGCCTTGTCGGTCTTTTTGGCCGCTTCGACCTCCATGTAAGTCGGTTGGGGGTTCAGCACGCAGCAAAACGTCACGTGCGACCGCGCTCCCATTGTCGGTTGCATGTGAGGGAAGAGCAGGCTGGAACCCCGGCTGACATTGTTTGAGCGAGCCTGTCATCAAACAAGGGCAGGATTGGTAAGAATGGTGAGCAGGTTAAAGGAGAAGCATTTGGTGCTTTCACTGCCGTAAAGATCACAACGCATTTTGCAGCGAACAGACCGGAATTTATTTTATTTATTTTTCTGTTGCGCATGGGAACGCCAGACACTGCAAAGGGTTTAAAGTCATGATGCATGCCCTCTGACTCTGGCAATCGGCCCTAGCTCCGGATGTTGGGCAAAAAGTTGCATGGTCAATTTTAGGCTTTGGTCTGACCCATGTCGAAGTATCAAGCGGAGCAAGATTTCACTATATGTTAACGACTGGTAGTTGCCACTAACAATTCGGACAAGTAATGTTTTCACGACAGACTTTCAGCGAAATTATGAAAAATGCGCTAGAGCTAGCGAGACAAACGGTTTAAAGTTGAAATTATTTTTCTCACAACCGTGCGTTTGATGCAATAACATACAACACACTGCTTTTACGCGACGAGTTCTTTTGTCTATTACGTTGATTTCTTGACCACTATCTCGATTTCACGATGAAGCCGTATACCTTCATAAAACTACTGCTGTACAAAGTGGCAAAGATGCAGATTTTTAAGTTGAGATAAAAAAAACTTGCTTGAAGCAAATGTTATGAAAACTCAAGAAATCAGCAATCCGTCTCATTGAATCCACCATGATTTGCACTGGCAATGCGTAACTCTAAAGTAATTTTATTTTACTTTCAACCAGTTTTTGCTCAGGTGTTGCGGTAACACCATGGCGGTGCGCTGAAACCCTTTTCCGCAACCCTCTCTGCCCAAGAGAGACGGTTGCTTTGCTGTTTGTTAAAAATCTATTGCCACTCTTACCTTCTCGAGCTTTCCGTATGGAACAGCTGGCGGGAGAGCAACGTTCCCAGACGCATTCGCCGCAGCGTCATGCTTGCAAATGGACGAGATATGCCCACCGCCATCACTGATTGCACCCCTTTCACAAGGACCTCCTTCCTGCAGCAGCATACAAACAACGCTTGAAGACGTTCGCGGCACCGTACGTCGCGCTGTTTTATTTGCGCATGTAGAACGACTATATACGCCATCAATTATGACGAGCGGCACGTTTTCACTGACAGCGCGCTTGCCACCAAGTTACGGCAAAAGCACGGTGAGCATTTCGGACGGTGCCTTGGGTCGCACGGATTGATACTTCGCGTCGGGAGCCAATTTTACAGTTGATTCATGGTCGCACAGCAGTTAACGGCGAAAAGAAGCAATTTAGTGAAACACAGCAATTGTGCTGTTAAGGGTAGTTTGGCATGGCTGTTTAGGTTTTATGTGTGGCCCGTTGTAAAGGCAAATAGCTGGAAGCTTTGCTGCGTCTTTTCACCATAATAGGACCACATAGGCGTTCAGATCAAAACTTTGACGGAAAATGCTGGCGCTGGCAACTTGGAAATTACAGAGGTTAATGCAGTTTCATCGGCAAAATGCGAAAATGCAGTTGAAAAGATTCAATTATAATTTTGCAACGATTTTCAACTTAAAATTAGGTTTGGCCTTCGTAAAATACAAAACTTTATCTTAACAATGCAGTTAATCACCGAAAACTTAAATATTTATTTAAATTTTCTTATTTCACTTTCGGTCAAACTGCTTTGCTCAGCATCTTTTTCTGTCCAAGAATGATATTTGTCTGCGTCCCAACTGCTTACATTACAAGCACGCACAAGAAAACACAACATCTTTGCCTGCCGCTGAATCAAAATGCATCACAGGAGTTTTTGTTTGCTTCAGTTTTCCAGTTTTTTATCAATGCAAGCGCACTAGCTTTCGCTATTTAACGCCACAATATACAAAAGCAAGCCTTGGGTAAAGAAGCTAGAGGCCTGATGGACTATACTTGAGAAAAACGAAACTTTTGGAGCTCAAAAGTTTTCATACGAACACTATGCGCGTGTTTACAGTAAATAACACATCCATACAAAAAGATATTTGGCACAAAACACCGCTACATGTGGAGAATTGGTGGCTGGAATAGAACCCAGGGGCGGTCGAGTGACCCAAGGATTACATTCACTACAGAGTGAACATAGGTCAACAGATGACCTGGTGGATTCCACTTAACGCGGTGATCGAAAACACAGAGGTTGTACACGAAACTGCAACATAAAGGTCATAACCAAGAGTTTTTAAACCATTTTCTCGAACAGACACTCTTGGCTATATCGTCATGATCCGCCGCAGCTCGAAATGAACGGACTGAGTTCGCTTTTGTCGACTCGCAAGTCGCAACCGATCCATCACCATTTGCAAGCATGCATATTTTACAACGCGTTTCCGCTGCAACCTTTGCAGCTCTTAGCAACGTTCTAAAGTACCGCGGCAACCCAGTGGAAAAGGAATTTCTCAAGGTTTCACCTAACGAAGTCGACAAAACGCCAGTTCAGTCAAAACAAATCCCTGTCTTCTCACCTCTTTGCCGTTCGTCTCTTCATCTGGTATTGATCTGTAAAACAAGTTGACTAAGTTAATGCTTAGCGTGGCTAAGACCAACAAATAAAACCGGCGAAGCTTACGTCAAATACAATCATTCACGGCATAACGAATACAAGCATGGATTAGCGGAGAAAAAGCAGTCAACAAGCACCACGTACCTATTTGCAGGCACAATAACCGGAGTTCGCTTTATCTCCAAGGTATGTTGAGGTTTTTCGCGCTTCTGGTGCGTTTCTCCTTTTCCTGAACTTGCGGCTTCGCGAGCCTCATTATCGCGTTCGTTTCTCTTCGCCTTTATGTGACTAACAACCCGATCGTCGTCGCCGATTAAAGCTTCCCTCTCCGTTCTGCAAACATCCAGAGTCTGACGAAACGGCCGCTTCGGTGCGCCACGCCTCGCAGGCGACAGCGACCGCAAGCGATCGCTCTCGCGACTTGGTTTGGGCAAAGCGAGCCCACTTAAGGCAGGGACCACTGGCGTCGAATACGAACGGTGGTGCTTCACCGCCTTCCCGTCAGCGGCGTGAGGGTCCAAGTTTTCCAAGGACACCTTACGGCGATAAGCGGAGGTTTGAGGTTTTGGCCCTCCGTGCGTTGTTGCTCCGTTCATGTATCCGATGTCCTGCATGTTTCGCAAACTGATTTGGTGCAGCAGCAACTTGTAGTTGCTCCTGGGAACTGATAGCTCATTAAAATCGACCGCGATTTCATTTGCTTCGGTGCTTGCTTGCAAGTCTGAGCGATTCGGCGCAGACAAAGTGTGAACGAAGCGCTTTCCGCTGTCGCCCCTCGCCGAGTCGCTTTGCTCGCTGTCGACAGGCTGTTCCACGTTTTCTAGGCCTTTAGGTGAGGTGGACTCGATTGAGCTGTGCGTTCCACTGTCTCGGCTGTCGTCGGAACAGCGGAGCAAATGCATGTGCCGCTTGTTTGGCGGTAACTTGCTGGTCGGTATCGAAGAAACACTACTGAGCAGAGCATCGCCGCCGGAGCGCTTCGCCGCTCCTGGCCCGTTTCGACAAGTAGACTCGGCTTCGTTGACCCGGCCCTGACCTCGCACGCTTGGCTGAGGTCTGAGCAAATGCTGTTCGGGCGCGTAAGTGAGTGGTGATCTGGCCAATCGCTGCGAAGCGATGTTTGGCGTCCTCTCGGCTCGAAGTGCGTCGTCTGCGCTTTTCGTACGGTTCAGTTCAGCATGAGCGTAATTCCTGGGACGCTTCGCGTACAACGCGCTTAGATTGTCAGGTGGGAGGATTTTCGTGTAACCACGATGGATCCCGACTGTACCGCGGGGAGTAGACGCCTGCGAACTGGAACTCGAAGCGGTCGACTGATCCATAACAGCGCGCTGAATGACGCTCTGCCGCGAGGGCGCATCCTTTGCGGGATCAGGTGCTGGTGGTTGTCTTCCAGAAACATCTAATCGGGATAAGGGTGAGAACTTGCTGCGTCGATACTTGCAATACATCTCCTTGTGTATAACGTAGTTGTCCTCTTTCCGGTACCGGACCCCGCAGTCGCTGCATTCGAAAAACGTCATGCGCCTGGGACGTTTTATGCCCACCGGCGCCGCGGATGTCGACAGCGATCGCTTGCCCAGGACGGCGACATTGCCGCCCTGTTTCTCGTGATCCGACGCACTGACGCGCGACGACAAAGCGTAATCCGGAATGGTATCAACCAAATGGAAAGGTCTGGCTGCACTGGAAAGGCTTGGCGCTCGGGTGAGTTGAATCATCCGATCGTACTCCGATGAAGACATACCTCTGGATGACGTCATCGGAAGCGATGCAACGCCGGAAATTCGCGACGTGTCGATCTGCGGCGGCGTTTCCGCCAAGGACTTTCGCACGAACTTCTCCGCCTCATCAGAAAATCTGAGCTGCCCACCCACCATCGCACCTTTTGCCGCCAACTGCGTGGAATAGGAAGAGAGAGAAGCCGGGTCTAAGCTGTTGCGGCGAAACACACGTCTGGGTTTGACGCGTTCCAGCACCGGGTTGAGTAGCACCTTTTCGTTGTCTGAGATTAGCTGACTGATGTGTTGCTCGATGGATTTCGCGCTAGGGCGGCCAGGCACCGGTTTTTCAGAAACCGCCGATTCCCGACGCTTCGGTATATCGCTCTCAGCCGCGTCGGTTTCTGTGAGTTCCGCCAGCGCTTTAAAGGGTGGCTCGGCGTGACGTTTACCGAGTCGCGAGTGTGGATGACGTAAGTCACCATTGAGTCCAATGAGCGGCGCTGACATTCGTCTGTGCAGTAAGTCTCCCTGACGCGAACTTGAAGGACCGAGCGAGCCCTCGATCGTTCCGGGATAGGTCTTGCCTCCCGCGCTGTCCGTCTCTTTTGGCGAAGTTGGCCGGGTTACAGCGCTGCGCTTGCGCAACTTTGATTCTGTCGCAGTAGACACGTCGTCCGCATGAACGCTGTGCTGGTCAGTTTTCTGACCGGCCAACATAACAGCAGGTAGAGAAGGCAAGAAGGAAAATTGGTTGGGCAGCAAACTGTTGGCGGGGTGCATTGCGCAGGCCAAGTACGGATTGAGCCTGGCAAGGTTGACTGGTCCAAGGGATGCCGGAGAACGAAAACCATTCGCGTCGATCATGCTTTGGTAAGGCATGCCAAGCAAAGGGTTCATCATGCTGTACGAACTGGGAAGGGATGGAATTGGCAATGATTTCAAGTGCGCGCCTCCGGGAAGCTGAGGGAAATTTTTGTCACCAAGGTCTGTGCGATGTACTGCAGTGGGTAGCACAGATGTCTGAGTTGTCGCTGCCGATGAAGACAACAGCGCGAAATTAGGTATTCCGAAGTCGTGTTTGTTCTTTCCGTTTCCAGAAGCCTCGCCCACTTCGCCAGCCTGTAGTTTTTGAGTAGCGTGGTTCACTTTCCTGTCGGTAACGACCAGTGGTAATCCAGACGAAGCAACTGCCTCCTGCAAGGCACTTTCCACGTTCAGGTGCTTGTTCATGATGTGCTCGCGTAACTCTAACGGTGTTTGGCACATCAAGCCGCAGGCGATACAACGCGTGCTGAACATGCCGTTTGCAGCCATTTGGCTTGACAAATGCGGTCCTAGCGGCGGGATTTGCCCGGGCAGAGGCGGAGGAAGCATGGGATAAATAAGCGACGTTGGAGCTAGTGACGTAGGCACGAAGTAAGTTCCGACGGGCGCAGCTGCAGATGAAGTGGCGCCGGAGCGAGCAACTGAAGAGGCTGCTTCCTCCGCATGAACTGGCTTTGCAAAATTGCGACTTGGCACTTGACTGCGATTGGATGGCACAGACTTGCTGAGAATTTCCTCGCTCACGGACGAAGGGAACGCACCACCTTTTGCCAGCAAAGCGACTGTCTGGTGTTCACGGTCTAATGGCAAATACAGCAACTCCATTCCATTTCCAGGCTTGGCTGGAGTTCTTGAGTGGTTCCCGAAGCTTACGCCCGCACAGTCGGACATGCTCTTCGATTCAGACGCTGAAAGCAGTTTTTACACGACAGGTGACGAAACTGCGTCACAGACTGTGAAACCCAAGCCATTATGTGTTAACAATAACCACTACGTCTGAAATGTAAAAAAAAAATTATGCACCGAGGCAATGTTAAAGATAAGGTAGTTGTGCAGATGCATTACAATTTTAAAGCTGACACCACATCACGTCGTTCAGCGAACACTTATGACTGGAACCATCATCACTGGTGCCACCAGCATACCTACGCACGAACTGATTTGCTAGCACAAGCACCCGTTAATATATTACTTACCAAAGCATTAAAGCAAACGCAAAAACTTTTACTGACTGTCGATGGTAAGGAACGATTACTCTACTCGTAGGCTGTAAGTGCACCTTATTGCCTTTCGACTGTAAGCCCACCTTACTTCACATACCGGTAGTCCGAAACTCGTGTCACTTCGCTTACAACGTGCCATTGCTGATTTGGCACGGACGTGTACCTGCAGCCACAAAATCTGCAATCAGAACATTACGGAAGAGGCTTTTTTCCTGTAAATAAAATATCTTGACCACCAGTCAAAATCGTGTGCAAATGTCATAAGGTCAAACTTAATGTCTGCTGTCCTGATATTTAACCTTCAAGCCATCCAGCGCATCGCACCTGGGTTGTTATTAACTTCGAGAATGAAGTCGCACAACGTACGCACACATACACCGTCTGCAATCATGACATGTTTCATTGAACTCACAACAGGTCTGATCCTGCCCGGAACGGTATAATTGTGCAACAAGCGTTTCGTACTTCGCTCTTTAGCATGTATAATTGACGGTGTAGATAAAAATCGCGCTCGCGTCTCCACTCGACTGTGTACGCCGCTTTGCAGGCAGTTGTTTTTACGAGAACGACACAGGAAGCAGATAGACGACGTCACAATTTGAAGGAAGCGACGTGACTGTTATTGTTCGTTCTTTTGCAACCTGACGCAAGCATTGTGCTTACCCACAGTCGCTGGTTGCATTTAGCCTCTCGACGTACGTTGAACTGGAAGAGTGGTGCTCGAAAGGGCGAAGTGCGCACCTTACATATTTAAAATCAAAGGATGTTAATGCTTGTATTTTTAAGCCTATGCCAAATTACGAACAGAAGCTACACCGGTCCTTCCAAAATAGTCACTTTTTTACGCAAAACGTAACAGAGATGTGGTATTAAAGTAGCGAGCAATCCACCAAAAAATTAAAAAGCAATACTGTGGGAACGAACCTTTTCATTATTGTCGGTGACCGCAGCCAGACTGCGGCAAAAAATAGCGTCAATTTGCTTGATCAATTAGCTAGCAATGACTGCTTAGCCGTACGCCGTGCGCCCAGACGCTACAATTAACAAAATTGATGGAAATAAGCGAGGTGGCCATTCACTCTGGCTATCCACAACAAAACACTCAGGAGTTGCACGTTGACGCACACATTCAGCGAAATAACCGGTCGGATAAGGTTGTGATTTCACAATGACCAACGGCAAGTACTCGAGAAGATGATGAGTATCTGTCGAACGTACCCTGTCACCGCAATGCAGTCTCCTACGTCTACGCAACCCAGGTCTCGTGCTGCTTTGCCACAAAGTGAGCACCGTGTGCTGCATCAATCCTGCGTCGGGACACACTCCAAAGCAAGCTGCGAAGAGCAAAGAGCAAAGAAGGAGTAAAAAATTTTCAGGGCATTTCTAAAGATACAAAGCAAGAGTAGGTGCGGGAGGGAACATGCGTAGTGAGATCATCATATCCGCCAGTCGCTTCCTCTTTCACGAAGGAAGTGTTGCGTCGTCAGAGCGTATGCGATCTGTTCCGTAATTAATTACCGTGCGTGGCAAAGCGCTCTCTGCCAGCATAACTGGATGAGAATACGCCGAGAAGGAAAGCAACGCACAGAGTTGAAAACTATAGTGTAGCCAAAACTGCAGATACTGCTTTACTGCAGTCTACAGAAAAAGAACCACATTCAGATTTCCCGCACAGAGTTACTTAAGTTTCACAATAATAATGACTAAGCTGTAAGAATGATATTCGATTAAATTCAACGTAGCGACGGTCCATGGTTGTTGGTTAGAAATCATCTGCTTCCGCTCAAGCCCAACAGAAGCAAAGTCGCACAAAACACCTGGGAATATTGTTACAATTTGACTCACACTTCATTGCGACCTCACAACGCCATTCTTAGGCTTCGCATCTGGATCATAACCAGCTGTCAATGCATTCCTTGGCGCTGCTCAGAAACTTGTCACCACTCAGTAAGGCCGGACGCCTTAAATTCGTCTGAAACAGCCAGGTAAAATAGCTGGTCACAAGACTACGACGCACGTCTTAATCGCACACAACCAATGTCTAACTGTCGAGGCCACAGACATTTTCGACGAGAGGTAGTTGCCTGCGGGCTCAACCTACGGCGACGAGACGTTCAACGAAACCGAGCAGTGCATATGACAACCGCCGGGATGCTGCAGGGTAGACCGACGTCGTGCTAACACTGACGCGTTCCTCAGTGTGCTAAGCGTTGTTTATGACTTGCCCGCCGCACAACGAAGTGAAATACGACACCGGCTCATTATTATCCTGCCAGTCCGCCGCAGCAGCGCGAGAGTGCGATAACACGCACTTGCATATTTCGCGTTGTTAGCTGGTTGAGAGTCAATGTTGGGGAACCTACCAACAAAGACATTAAATGCCTTCATCCTGGTCGCAGAAGAGCTGCAAAGCGAAGCAAATACCACTGTTTTGGTAAAAAAGAATAAACAAATTTTCAAAACAGTTTTCAACAACTACCGCGTCCAACCGATGGTCGAATGCGCAGCTCGCTGTCGCTGATCATGCGCCACTGCATCCTTCCCAATCATACAGCAACAACAGAACAGTCTTTCCCGTAGAAGCATTCAGGAATAAACACTAATTTTAGTAATTACTGTCAAGCATTGTAATTGGTTGCGCTAATCGAAACCAGACTGGCGTCACAGGCAACCGAGGCAGATTCCAGGGTAGCTGAGTCAGGTTGCGAATGCAGTAACACTACGAGTCATCTGCTCGTGTGCGACCGCCAGTTCAGGTGGTGGTGTAATGCTCGCACACCATCGAACGGCGATTGTCGCTCGACAAAATGCTGGGAAACTCGCGAAAAAATCAAACTTGGTTGCCGAAGTTGAACGACTGAAAACCAAACAAAAGACGAACCTGACTGCCGAGATCATGGCTTTTGAAATCTATTCAAAGTGCTTGCAGCTGCGTGAAATAGATTTCCTTTAAAAAAATTGCTGACTGACTCGACTGCGTCACCTTTTGCGGAGACCAATTACTTGAATATAGATACGTGCGTGTCCGAATCATCGCAAAGTTATGTAAGCCGAGCCCAGCCTGTTGTTTCCTCGAAAGCTTCCAGCAAACCTAGAGCTTTTAATTGTTGTTGATTCAAAAGTGTTTGCTTCTCTTTTTGTACTTTTCGCTTATAAAGCTATGAGATCAATAGCTTTGCGCCTTCGTTTACTCATTATCTTGAAAAATGCCATCGAACACACCGGTAATTATTTATTGTTATTATTATTGTAGGTTTAGTGGCACTGTCAACTGCACGGTTTTGTTGAGCCACGACTTATTTTTGTGGTTCTTTACAATAGTGCTCGTCCTGTTTGCACCGATAATGACTGATACGTAGTTGGTTTGCATCAACTCGATCAATCTGTCCCGTTACAGGTATGCCAGAATGTCATGCCAACGGCAATCGCTAATTGCTATGCCTACATCTCTTACTGCTCGCAGGTAATTCGCCTGCTAACAAGACGCATCACTCTAGGACAGTGGTTTTCAACCTGGGAATCGAGACCACTGTGGGGGTCGTTTGCTTGTTTTCTGGGGACTCAAGAGCTTCTGATAAAAATATTCATAACTACTTCTAGATTTTATATTTCCTATATGGAAACCCTTTTTTGTCGTAGCCAAAATAATAGGATCACCTGGTAAAAATGATTGCCTACTTTGCCATTCAAAATCGTTTTAAGTGTGATTATGACCATTACAAAGTTTTGAGTGTGATTATGACCATTACAGCACTGTTGCGTTTGGCAACGCACGAATAACTTTGTGATGTAAGAATGTGCTGTGTTTGTAAATTAGATATCTGATTGCGGTA